>TARA_R100001591_G_scaffold37495_2_pt1 | contig 33876 bp, 39 predicted proteins | sample TARA_R100001591 | Tara Oceans TARA_R100001591 (sample SAMEA2622725) | marine metagenome | biome: marine biome (ENVO:00000447); feature: surface water layer (ENVO:00002042); material: "saline water (ENVO:00002010), including plankton (ENVO:xxxxxxxx)" | depth 5 m
CATCTAGCTGTAGATCATTAACCAGTAAATATTTTTTCGTCTGGTGTATCTGCGTTCCTATTCCTACATTACCCCTGTGTTTCACTTTGATAGCATAATGCATTATAATTATTGTTTATGTTTGCAGTCATAAGACACACATTTGAAATAGATGTCACTAATAAATACCAATCTAGCGGTGAATGGAAGCACAAGATTTGGTTATTTAAAAGTGAAAATGAAGCTGTGACTTATGCTGTATCATTACTAGATAATCCTGTGATTCTAGCTAACGAACACTCTTTGGCTCATGCCATAGAGACTTTACAGACTGGCAAGTATTGGCAGTATGGTAGGGAAAGCATAGCCATAGGAAAAGTAGAAGAACCTAAAATTATCGAGGAGAAAACAGATGATGAAAAGTCTATACATTAGATGTTCACAAGAGACATATGATCTTGCTCATGCTTTGGCAAAAAGCGAAAGCAGATCACTAAACAAACAAATCATACACATGATACACAAAGAAGCAGAATCTTTGCAGTTAAATGTTGATCAAACAGAAGAACAGAATGAAACTAAACTGGGTTTACAATCGCTTGTTGAAACAAAGAAACAGGAGAATCCAGTGACACATACCAATAGTTAAGAAGTGTATCACTACAGGCTTGAACCAGTAGTGTCTCTTCTTCACTAACTTTTCTAGGTGAATCTACCATAATCTTCCAAAAGATTTTCTCGCCATCCAAACCGACCTCTTTTCTAATTGTCCTTTGTACTTTAACTAATATAACACTACGAGGCGTAGCAGAAGAATACTGACCAGTAAATATTTTATCCAGTGATCCCATGAAACTTGTGGTAAAAGCTCCGCTTGAATGTATCATCCCCAAGTATTTATCACAGGCATTATGTTGTTGCTCGTTCAGATGTTTGCTGAGATATAGCTGATCAATTATGTGCTGATCATAGACCATTGCTCTGCCTTGTTTACTGTTATCGACAGAGGTTATGCCTACTTTATTTCTTTTGTGGAGATAGGGATTGCCAACATCTTTTATTCTTAGATTAGAACTCCCAGTCGAAATTGTCTTCAATAGTATCTCTCTCTTTGTATCTTCCATTTACTGGATTGAACTCCATATTAACACTTCCTATCATGCCTTGCCATCCCCACCTAGCTTTCCAATTATGTATCTGTACACCCTCATCTGATCTGTAAACTGTAATACCTGTATCTGCTTTAGAAAACCAAGCCATAGATTTAGCAATATCTACACCTGTGCAAACATTCTTTTTACCATCTCTTAGTTGAGGTTTAGTTGGATGTGCAACAAAGAAAACCAGTACCCCATGTTGTTTGGCAAAGAGTTGTACCTTGGTGAGCATATCAGAAACCATGTCAGTTTCTAAGCCTGTAATCCTATCATTGTGTATAAAGTTGTAAGGGTCTATCACTAGGATTCTTATGCCATATCTCATGACAGCACTTGCTCCTTTTTCTAATATAGACTCAATCGTAGGCATATCACCATCCATATAATCTTGGAATAAGATGTGATCTTTAATCCAGTCTTGTGCATAATCTTTTTCATCTTGTGTCATTCTTGTGTTGACTCCCTTGAAGAAAGGTTTGCCAGTAAGCACTTGTGATAATTGCACTGCATGAAGTTGCGGTGGCTTTTCAAAAGAACAGAAGCAAGTTTTCCATCCGCTTTGTCTAGCAACATTAACTATTAACTGGTCAATGAAAGCAGATTTTCCATCGCCAGGGTATCCTGTAACCACAAATAAATTTCCTGTAGCCAGTGTGAATAGTTTGTCTACACTTTGATACCCAGTAGAAACTCCACTTGGCATACCCTTTTCGTACAAGCTTTGGAAATCATCAGCATAATGCTCTATGCTATTTAAACCATGCAGAGGTATTGGTTCTGAATTTAATACTTGTTTCACAACAACATCCGAACCTTGTTCTATTAGTAATTCATTTGCATCCTTGCAACCTTTGTAATCTACTCGGTAGCATTTAGCTTTATTAAGTCTTCTTGATAGCTCATCTGCCAACACATCTCCTGATGTATCTTTGTCGGTAGCAAGTATTATTCTTTTCTTGTTCTCAAACTTAGCTCTATCTTCCCACACATACTTGAACCTACCATCTTCACTTGGGTCTATCTTGTTATCTGTAATCTTAGCAGGTGCACCATTCGGAACTGAGTACACTTCTATGTTTGCATGATCTTTAAAAGCTGTCTTGATTGCTAAGGCATCCATCTCTCCCTCAGTAATGACAATAGTATCTTTGATATCTTCTAACTTATCATTCTTGATATTTCTTCCCCATAGTTTATGGGCATTGCCATCCCACCAAAACTTTTTGTCTTGATCTGCACTGCGATACTTTACTGCTTCTAATTCATTAGCATCGCTTGTGTGATAGGTAAAACCTATGACTGGTTTATATTTATTTATGCAGGATATCGTGCCGTAATCTCTTGCAACCTTAAGGCATATACCCCTAGACTCTAACCATTTATCAGATGCTTCGTTGTTCTCGTTCTTCGGTAGAACTTTTAACTTAACTGGTGTGGTTTTTTCTGACACTGTTTTACTTTTAAATCCATTAGTCTTTTTACTAATGATACCTTTCTCTCCACAATGATGACAATTGTATATAGTCTTATCTGTTTGGACGCTTACAGACAAAGGCTTATCTCCTTTGTGTTTGGTTCTTTCTTTTTGGCACACAGGACAAGATAGTTTGTGCTGACCTGTACTGAGCCTATCAGTTTTATATTTGATTACAGTATTGACTTCCATTTATTCCTCCATTAAATTGTTATACTTGTATATACTTACTAAGTTATATACTTAATAATTAAAACTTACTTAGTATCTACTTACTTAGTAATGACTTATCTATTTCTTTTGCCATCGTATTAGCTATCTTCTTTCTTGATACCATAGGATAATCTAAAAGTGTTTTAGCAGATTTAATAATGCCTACAGAATCTATGCTTAATCTTTTACATAGATTAGAAAAGTCTTGTGATTTCAGATATAATAAAGCTTTACTAGACTTAGTATTATCTTTGCTAGATAAATCTCTGATAGCTTGTTTCAAAACCAAACTATCTAACTTTCTCATATCATCAATCATTTTTTCAATACTATATCATATACTTGACATTATCAACACATCAATTAAACTTATATAAAACATCATATGATAGGAGGAATTGATGGAGTTTGAAATTAAAAAGGGCATACCTTTGCCCAAAACAAGGGGGAAGCCTAGAAAATACAACATAGAGCTAGATAAACTAGATGTTGATGACATGGTAGAAATATCATTATCTAAGGTAAATATCCCTACAGAAGTGAAGATAATTAGAAACTTTGTTCTTCGCTATGTTCATAAAAATCCAACAAAAAAATTTACTGTCAGACAAACAGACAAAGGGGTGGGTATTTGGAGAATAAAGTAAAAGAATCTCAACACTTAGCTGAATCAGGACACTGGTACACAAAGACTGGTGAACCGATGTATACAATTGTTGGAGCAAATGGTAAGGAAAGAAACACAACACTAGCAGATGCGAAGAAGCTAGACCTAGTACCATCTGTTACTACTATCCTTGGCATTGTCGCTAAACCTGCATTAGAAAACTGGAAGATATCACAGGCTATTAATTCTTGTATGGCACTGGATATAGAAGAAGAAGAATCACATGACGAGTATGTCAACAGAATCAAAAGACATTCTAAAGAAGTGGGTATACAAGCTTCAGAAAGAGGCACAGAGATACATGCTTTGATTGAGCAAGGGTTTGTCTCAGATAAAAAATCAGAGCCTTACAAAGCGATACAGGACTGGCTAGATTTACATTATCCTTTTGAGGAATGGATAGCAGAGGATTCCTTCTGTGCAGAACAAGGTTATGGGGGGAAGATAGACTTATATTCAAAGAGTGGTATCTTTGTGGACTTTAAAACAAAAGATGATCTTGAGGGCAAAGACCCAAAGAGATTAGTTTACGATGAACATGGTATGCAATTATCAGCTTATGTCCAAGGATGTGGGTATGAAGATGCAGAAAGAATTTCTATTTTTGTTGATAGGAATGACACAGGTTTAATAGCCTGTCATGTATGGGATAAAGAATCACATCCTAAACACACCAAGATGTTCAATAGCTTATTGAACTATTGGCAATTAGTTAAGAATTACAATACACAAATAAGGGGGTAATAAATGGCTAATGAAATTAAATTTAACGATATATGGGCAACACTGTCTAAGATAGATTGTTCAGACAAGATTGAGAAGAAGATGAATTTATCTTACCTCTCATGGGCATGGGCATGGGGTGTTGTCATGGACAATTATCCTGAAGCTGAATATAGGTTTTACGAACAAGCAGAAACAGGTGTGCCTTACATCCAGTTTCCTGATGGCACTGCAGAAGTAAGATGCAGAATACAGATAGGGGAATGTGTTCGTGAGATGTGGCTACCAGTTATGGACTACAAAAATAATGCTATAGCTACTCCTAACTCTAGGCAAGTAAGTGATACTAAGATGAGATGTCTTGTCAAATGCTTGGCTATGTTTGGTTTGGGTCATTACATTTATGCAGGTGAAGACTTACCAAGAGATGAAATGAATCTCTATGAAGAACCTGTCAAGTCTGAACCTAAGAAAAAAGTTGTTGAAAAGAAACCAGTAGACAAGAAAGAAAGCACAGACTGGAAAGAAGTTAACACACCTGAAAGTGCCTCTATTTTCACAGAGGGATTTATGACAATAGTAGAGCAATTAAATTTACCTGAAGAAGTTACAGAACAGTGGAAAGCTAATAAGGAAGAACTTATCTTTTTGAAAGACAATCATCCTGAAATCTACGAACAGCTTTCTGCTGATTGTAATAAGCACGTTACCAAATTAAAGGAGGAAAAAAATGGATAACAAAATTCAAAGCGATGGAGCTATATATACAAACGATTTTAAAACAGGAGATAAACAACCTGATTGGACTGGTAAGATTGAGATAAGTAAAGACTTACTCAAACAGTTAGTAGCAAAAGTTAAGGAAGGTGAGGAAGCTGAAGTTAGAGTTGCCTTGTGGGATAGGACATCTAAAGCAGGAAAAGAATACAAGTATGCAAGGATGGATATACCACAACAACAAAAACCTGCCGAACCAGTACAACCTAAAGTGGAGGACAAAGATGACTTTGAAGACTCAATCCCTTTCTAAACCAATTTATGGTAAAGAATTAATTCAAGAAGTAGAAAACAATATTGACCCATCAATATTTTTTGACTTCCTGAAATCGTACAAAGAACTTACTGAACAATTGAAAGATGTTAAAGATGGTTTCAAAACTACACCACATAATCTGCTCATGGATTATCTACACTTTGCAATTGTTGAGCAAAGAAATCAACAAGATCAAGATAGAGTGGGGATGTAATATGAAAGAACATCCTGAGTTTATCTACGATGAAGATGCAAGTTACGAAGCTAACTACGAAAGGTGGAGAGCTATGAATGATACTGAGAGATTAAGAGAACGTGAAGAGTTGTTGTCTCCTAGAGAAAGCAAAAAAGTTTTTTACGATCAGTATAGTGAATATCAAGTACCTGATAAATATCAAGGCATAACTAGTGACAATGCAGACTACTTTGTACAGGAGGAAGATGATGGATGATCAACAAGAACTATGGATAGATAAGATTCGTAGACTAGCTCCAGTCATTGAGAAAGCAGAGTACGAATTACATAGGACTAAAGCAGACGAGAAAAGGATTATGGCTCAGTTAAAAGCTAAAGCTTTGGCAGAGGGTCATAAGACAGTGGCTTCACAGGAGTCTTATGCAGAGAACCAAGACGAGCTATATCAATCAAGACTAAAGATTGGTGTAGCACAAGGCTTCTTAAGCTCTGCTAAAGTGCAGATAGATGCTCTTAAGATTGGCTTTGAAGAGTGGCGAACTAAGATGGTCAACGAGAGAGAGGAGAGAAGAAGATATGGGGTGAACGATGGCTAAAAACGAAGATACTGATGCTATAGAATGTATAGAAGAAATTATATATCAGGCTTATAACGACCCTGCTTATATTAAAGCATTTGAAAGAGTAAAAGACCTTGCAAAGAAAGGCATAATTGCTGAAAAGTATATGAAGAAGAAGTGAATGACATTTAAAGGAAAAGGTTCAAAGCAAAGACCATATAACAGAGATAAGTTTAATGAGAACTTTGATAAGATTTTTAAAAAGTCTAGGACTAAAGTTTGTGAAGCCTGTAAAGAAGAATACAGATTAGATTTTTATAAGACTAGACAGGAAAACTATAAAGTTATCCACAGTGGTTTATGCAAGAACTGCGATGCTTAAAGGCAGAAACCCCACAGTAAAAGAAAAAAAACATATGGACAAAGTATCTCAAATAGGATGTATTGTTTGTAGGAATGAGGGGAGAGGTTATGTGCCATGTGAAATACATCACATCATAGGCAAAACTAAACCTGATGCACACTTTCATGTTATTGGTTTGTGTTATGAGCATCATAGGAGAGGAGAGAATAATCAGATGTACGTTTCGAGACATCCATATAAAAGAGAATTTGAAAAAAGATATGGTACTGAAGAGAAGTTATTATCTGATGTAAGAAAATATTTAGATGAAAAAGATTTGTGAATACTTCAGGCAGCGAAGGACGCAGCCTAAAAAAATATTTACTGGTTTATTATTTATCCAGGAGTTGACAAGATGATTGATTATTACGAAAAACAATTACAAGAAAGAAAAGAAGAATGGTGGGAGTGGCACAAAAAGAATCCTAAAGTATGGGAAAGATTTAGAGATTATACTTTGGAGGCTATCAATAGCGGTAGGAAAAACTACTCACAGTGGGCAGTCATTAATAGGATAAGATGGAATGAAGAGATTGAAACACAAGGCGGTGAATTTAAGATTAGCAATAACTACATAGCTTTTTATGCTCGGATGTTTCATGCCAAGTATCCTGAACACAAAGACTTCTTTAAATTAAAACCTTTTAAAGAAGAGAAAGAGATAGAGAACTTAGAGAATCTAGGTTTAGATAGAGATTCAAATTTGTTCCTTTAGTGTATTCAAATACATTAATCTAATATCTCTTTCGTAATCCAACTGCTCTAGTATAGCCTTTTTGTTTTCAGGGGATAGGTCTGAGTTTAAAACTCTGTCTCTTTGTTTTCTGTAGTTATTCATATATCTTTCTAGTGCAAGTATTTGAGGTCTTGTTCTTGCCAAGCCTTGATTATTTAAAAGGAATGCCTGTGCTTCCTCTAATCTACCCTCTCTTTTCAAACTATTTAATGTTTGTATAAACTTATCGCTTTCTGCTCTAAGCTCGTAAAACTGTTGTTGATATCCGCCACCAAGCTCTGTCTGAAAGAATCTTCTAAGCAATGGAGCTGAATCTATTCTTGGCATGATTACATCTCTGTCGGTAAACTGTCTTGTGACTGCATCTACTGTAGATAGAACATAAGTGCCTATCGTTCCTGTATAGCCTCTTAGAAAGTATTCTAACTTAAGCGGAGAAATATTAAGTGTTTCTCCCAGAAGTCTCACAAATTCATTTGTACTGTATCTAGATTGATATCCTGCTTCCATGCCTTGCTCCATGTAATATGGAACTATATCTTGACCAGTATAATTATTTCTATTATTGATAACCTCTATTAAAGGTTTTACTACTTGTGGTGTTAGGTCTACTTTTAGTGTAACTCCGAGCTGTCTACCTAAAGTCTTCATTGTTTCATCAAGGTCTGCATCTCCTATCGCTAAGTCTAAAGCTCTTTCAGGCACGACCTTATATAGCACACCTACTTCAAATGGTATAGGTATTTTTAAAGCTGGCATTCCCTCAAATAGAGGGATAATCCAGTTGTCATCTCTTACTTCTCGTCTAGCATTTTTGTACTCTTCTTCATCACTAAACATCACATAATAAAGACCAGTTAATAATGCTAAAAACATGCCTCTTTGAAAAGTGCCCAAAGCAATACCATTTCTCATGTCTTCAAGTGTTTGGTCTTTACCAAACTTACTGACAGCAGAATACCTTCCTAAATGTGCTCTACCTAATACATCTAACCCTTGAAGTCTTGCATTAAGGAATGTTACTGCTGTAGTTACAAGTCTAAATATTGGACTTGCTCCCCGTCTACCAAAGTTTATTATCTCTAATGCTTGATAGGCGGCTTCTGCTTGACTACCTGTTAGTTCAAAAATTTTATCATATACTGCAGAACGAGTTGCTCCATCTGATTTTGTTGTATATTCTCCTAACCAATCCCAAAGTTTTATAACAGCATCTGTTGCAGTCAAGGCACCATTATTTCCTATACCCATTTTTCTATATTCTTTCTTTATATACTGCTTAATATTTTGTGGGTCATTACTAAAATCGTACCCACCTACTATTCCAAATCTTTCTAACTCAGTTAAATTTGAATTAAAAAATTTATCAAATGTATCCACTATAGGTGTAATATCTGCTCCTGAAGTTACTGCAGTTGACAGACTATCTCTTAATAAGTTAACAAACATAAATCCTGGATCACGAGTTATAGTTTCTCGCAAGAACCCTGCAGGTGCTCCTAATACTTGTCCTAAAATACCTTGATCATTTATGCCCATTGCTTGTAAACCATTTATTAATAATGGATCATCAACTTTGAAAAATACTCTTTCACCATCTATAAATACTGGCATTATGTCAGCACCTTTTGCTTTTTTAGCTGGTACACGGTCTGCCATACCTGCAAGCTCAAAGTTTCTAGCAAGTCTTGCAAGACCCTCGTTCTTCATAGCTGCTGTAACAATCGCTAAATTATTTCGTGCAATAGCTTCTAATGGCGAGATATTTATATCTTCTTTACTACCTTTTAACTTTATATTTAGTGGATTACCTGAAATATAACCTGCTGCAATATTTGGACCTTTAATAGTTTCGTCTTGCATCTGTCTATAGAAAGGATAATAATCTGAATTATCTAACCATATCTGTGCTGTGCCTCTAGTTTCTATTCCTTCTGCAGCAGCTATTTTTAACAAATCATTTAGTTCTAAATTAACTAAATCTTTTGCTTTGTTATCTGTATTTTCAACTATATCTTTTATTAGTTCATTTTTACTTCTATCGTAACTAAGTATTCCTGAATCTACTGCAAACTTAATCACTTCATTGTTATATGCTTGATACTTATTCCAAACTTCTTTAACAATAGGAAAGTCTTGTTCTATTTGTTTTGCTTTAATTTTTGTTTCTTCGGTTACTGGAACTTTTTTTCCTTCCATAGCTAACCTTTCACTTCTTTGTGCTATCGCATATATCTTAAATAGTTGTTCTAGGTTTACTTCTGGATCAGCAAACAGAGGTGCAAATATTTCTAACAATCCTCCATACTCAAAGTCTTTAACAGAGGTCAATCCTTTTTCGAGTGTTGGCACACCATTTTTTAACATGGCTGCAAATATACCTCTTGCTCTATCAGCATGACGCAAAGCTGCAATAGCACTAGTATCTGCAAGATTTTCTAATTCTCTTACTTCAGCACTCTTTTCAGCTGATTGAATTATTCCTTTTTCAACATCATTTAATTTATCAATAAACTGTGTTCTTGCATCACTTAACCAATTACCTATACTGCCTCGCCATCCTAAAGATTTTAAAATACTTTGACCGAATGATTCGCTTGGTTGCTCTGCACCGCCTATATCATCTAAGACACCTTCATAACCTTTAGGTATCTTGGCATAATCTCTATAAAATCTACTTGATATATCTGGCGGTACATCAAATTTCTTTGGATTAGCTTCATATTCAAAAGCTATGGCAAGAGCTACAGGACTAGCATTTGTATTAAATCTAGGTATATTACCCCTAGAATATCTTTCTGCTCTCCTGCGAGCTTCTCGTTGTACCTCGGCTATATCTATATCAGCTAATACAGTCTCTCCTGCAAGTGCTGAGTTTTCTTGTTCGTATGGTTTTAAATTTAGATTAGGTGCTTGTTCTTGTGTTAAGCCTATTTCTTTGGCGAACTTTTTGTAGGCTTCGTAGGCGGGGATGTAAAGATCACGGAGGGCGGCTCGTTGTAAATCGGATGATTCGAGGAGACTTTCTCTATCCCTAAGTCCTCGTATAGCTGATCTAGTTCCTGGGCTGTAGCTGCTTTCTGCTCCGTATTCAATGTATTCGCTTTCTTGTCCATATCTTTTTAAATTATAACCTTTTCCACCTAGAATTGGTCTAATACTTTCTGCAAAATTATTTGCATCTTGTTTAGTATAAGGTCTATCTTTATTGAATGAAATAGGATCAATTAAAACTATACCTGTTTTATCGGTAGCTTGTAATGTAAAGTTTACTTGCTCTCCTCCTCTAGTCATTTCAGATAAACTTCTATTTAAATCTTGTAACTCAGCAACAGTAAATAAACTTTGATCTGATTTCTCAATAATTAAACCAGTCTGAAAAACACCTTGTTTTGTTGGTCTCAAAGTTATTGCAGAATCTTGCATAAATGCATCAGTAAATATTTGTGCTAAAGCACGAACTAATCTTGGTTCTGCTCCAGGCAGCTTTAATAATATATTTGGATTTAGGTAACCATCATACGTTCCAGCTGATCTTGTAATTTCATGTGGTATTCCTAGCTCACGCAAGAATCTAATCTTATTGCCTGATGTTATGGCATTCAACATATTCTCTTGATAGTCAAAGAACTGATCAAAATTTATTGACTGGTCAATATTCTCTGGTAAATATCCTCTTGTTTTGCCCATCTTAAATTCAAATAAAACAGTTGGTGCTTCATTAACAATCATCTGATACATATTATTTTTTAAGTCAGTATCAAATAGATTTGATTTTGCTTTACTGTTAAATCTTGGCTGATGAATAAAAACACCAGAGAATGTTCTATCTTTAGAAAACAATCCTTCACTTTCTAAATTCTTTAAATCAGATATTTCTTCTTGTGCTGCAGATACCGCTGAGTTATAACTGCCTTCATTAGTTACATTAGTTGGACCAGAATATCTTTGATGTGCCCATAGCAATGCTTGGACTTGTCTTGGTGTAAAGTTTCTTGGTTCACCATTAACTGTAATATTTTCTGCTGCAAGTAAAGATATTAAACCTTGTGTAATTCTATATTCTTGTTCAGTAGTTTTCTGTCCTTCTTGTAGCTCAATACCAAACTTTCTAAGCATATGCCTATCAATTACAGAAAAAGGTGTAAACCTATTATTAGCTGCATCTAATATTTCTAAAGCATAAGTAGCAGTCTTTTGTCCTGTGCCTTGTCTATTATATAAACCTGTTTTATATACTTTAGCTATATCATTTAATCTAGCATTATTGTTCATAGCTACACCAAACTTTTTGAGTTCAGCTATATATTTTTTTGGTTGTTCAACTGGATCAATCTTTCTTGCTACAATCATAGCTCTTAAAGTATCTTTAAGATTTTGTTCTGGTTTGCTTTGTGCTGATGTAATACCAAAGATTGCAGAAAATTCATTCATGTTAACATCGCCAACTATATTTGGAATGCCCACACCCCATCTCTCGTACCAAAGATAATCCATATTCTTAGTGATAGCATCTCTTAAATCATTTCTAATTTCTTTGATATCTCTCCACTTATGTTTTCTTTTAGATTGTGGACTTACAGATTTATGTAATGCTTGTAAATTATTTGCAGTTAAATTACCTTTATTACTTCTATATAATGTTAAAAGACTTCGTTCAGTTTCTCCTGGATATAAAGTATTTTGTGCAGTTAAACCACTTTTAGAAAATCTTGATACAATTTCAGGGCTTGATTTAGATTCAAAAGAATCAGATATAATCTTAGCAAAACCATAAGGATTACCACCAACATCAAGCATCGTTTCACGATGCCTTCCATAACCACGAAAATGTGTAGGGTCTGCAAAAGAATTTTCTAACTCTTTAAATGTTCTTACACCTACTATGTCTTCTGGTTCTATTGCTGATGTACCTAAAGTTGTTTGTACAGAAGCTTTATATTCGCCATCATCTAGATTAATGTTAAGATTCTTAGCAGTTTGACTAAACATAGGTTCTCCAGTATTTCCTGGATCAGGCTCAAAGTTATAATCAGATTTTCTAAATTTTACTAAAGATAATTCGTCTAATTCCGAGTTTGAATATACTCCTCTATAAAAAGCAACAGCATCAGCTGGATTTTTAAAAGCAAATATTTTTGGAGATTCTTGATATCTTTGTCCAGTTTCTGCTCTAATAAAATTAGAAGGTAAAAGATTACCATCATCATCGGTAAGTCTTATTCCTTTTTCTCTTATTGAATTAGCTGCTTTTGTTGAAGTAGCATGATAGTAAAATTCACCATCAAGCAATTCTTCTTTTTCTTTATTGCTTAATTGTTCTCCAACTTCAACTGCATTTCGTTTTTCAAAACTTTTTACACCTCCTGTTAAATCTTTTAATTCTTCTCTTAAATTATCAACTTTGTTTTGTGCTCTTAACATATCAGAAAATAATTTTTGGAATCTCTTCTTACCAACATAAGGACCATCGACATTTAAAATACTTTCTGCTGTATATAATTCAGATTCTGCTGTAGCTAATAAATTTCTTACTGTGTCTATTTCTTTAGAAAATCTAGATTCTGGATTTGTTAAACCTGCTGCTTGTTTTAATTGTGTTTCTCTTAAACTTCTTACTTTATTTCTTGCTCTGCTACCTATAACTCCTGTATCTAAATCTTGTAATATACTTTCAGGGCTTCTAAAGCCAGCACCAAAAATAGAATCAACAGCACCAAAAAAGAAATCAATAATTCTTTTGATAATACTTTTTGGTTTTCCAATTATTTGTTTTGGATTTTCTCTATAAAGTCTAAATAATTCTGCAACATACTCTTCATCACGAATAACAAGATTATCTGGATATGCTCTTGTAATACCTCTTTTTAAATCTTCAGGCAACTTCTCGATAGCATATTCTACTAATGTTTGATATTCATCTTCTGTTAATAAGTCTAGTTCTCTAAGAGCATGAATAGCTTCATGATCCATAAGACCTGCAAGTTTACTTTGAAATTCTGCTTCAGTTAAAGTACCATCAGGGTCAATTCTATTCATAGCTGCAAGAATTGTTCTCATAGGAATATCAAATGAAGCTTTATTTTCAAAAGGTACAGGATTAAAGACAGGCTTACCATCTACAAATCTAATCTCTGTAGACATTTTCAAAGCATTATCAAACTTTAATGCTATATCTTTTAACCCTAATTGATTTAATCTTTTTCTAGCAAACTCAAATAGTTTTTTGTATTTGCCTACAGATTCTGGAGCAGGCAATGCTAAGAGTTCATCAGTCTCAACTACATCCTTAATATCTTTTTCTAAAACATTGTTTATTTCTTGTTCTGATAAAGCTGTTGTTTCTCTTAGTCTTTGTGCAAACTCTTCTGTTGATTCGTTCAAACTTTGTGCTCGTTTAGCTTGTCGTTTTTCAAAATCATCAGACATTTCTAATCTATTGTTTACTTTATCTGCCCTACCACTATTAACTAAATCTTCTCTTAAAGCTTTTAATTCTTTAGGTGTTAAATTTTTTCCTGTTTGTTTATTTTTTACAAATGCTTTTATTTCATTGTTAGTAATTCTTTGACCTTTATATTCTGTATATAATCTATTAAGATCATTAACGCTATATGCTCTTGGTCTAAAGTCAGGCAGTTTTGTTTCAACATCAAATCTAGGCAATCTCTTTAATTCATTAATCAATAATTCTTTTTGCCCACGATTCATATTATTAAATGATTTAGTACCTGTAATTTGTTCAGCTATATATTCAAATGCAGGTGAATTTAAATCTGAAATTATATTCTTAGATTTAAAAACTTTTTTGAAATCACTTCTTGTAACACCTATCTTTTCTCTTGATCTAGCTATAGCAACACGATCACCTGTTTCTCTTTGTGTCTTTTCAATAACATGAGCTTTCTCTGACATCAAAGAATTAAAGTCAGCAGGCAATAATATTTTTTTAGCTTCTTGTGGAGTGTAATATGATTTAGGTGCAATACCTTTTTTTCTAGCACGGGTGTGCAATTGACCTACTAAACTAGATGCATCTATTTTAGTAGCTTTGATTGGAAAACTTGTTTGTTGTTTTAGAAGTTGTTCTTCTAGTTGAATTAATTGTTCTTCATTTAATTGTTGATCACCTAGTAAATCATTTATGATTGAACGATCAAGTTTTTGTTTTATTTCTTTTTCTTTTTGTGCTTTTGTTTTTCTAGCAATATTAATACGTGAATCTAAAGATGCTAAAACTTGTACTGGAATTAAATTACTTATAGGATCATAAACCTTTCTACCTAATGTATATGCTGTGCCATTACCATATAAACCATTAACTGATAAATTTTGTTTTACCGCAGCATCAACGTAATCATTTCTAAGTTTTTTACGCAATACGACTGCTTGTTTTGCTGCTTCTTCTATATTTGAAAAAACACCATAATCTTTACTAGTGTTTATCCCTATTATAGATGCGGTACCATTTGGGTTCTGTATTATTTCAAACTCTTCTAATAATGGAATTTCTGCAAACTCTAAAGTAGATTCCACAACAGGAACATCTACCTGTGCATCTTGTGTATTAATAACATCTACTTCAGATTCTAAAGGTAATACAACTGCACCTTCATCTATGGCTTTTTTAAAATCTTTTCTCTTATTAAATCTTTGTTGTTCAGTAACTTTTCTTTGTTCTCTTTCTTTATCTAATAAATATTCTCGACCTATGCCACGTTTATCCATTAAACCACGAGTAACTAAATCAGCTATAAAACCTACACCACCACCTATGGTAAAATCATCTAAAGTGCTTTCAAAAATAGGAACTTTGTCACTGTAAATACCTCTTGCTACAGCATTTTGTGCTACTCCTGCAAAAGCTTCTTGAGCTCCTTCTATTCCACCTGATTGTAAAGCAAACATTAATCTGTCACTGGGTAATAATTTACCTGCTGATTTAGGAACATATCTTAAAAATCTTGCAGGTGTAATTGTTTCTGTAAAACCAATAACACCACCTAATGTTTCTGCTAAAGATTCTTGAAATGGAGAAACTTCTTCACCCATTGCTTTAGCTTGTTCCATAGTTCTACCAGCTATTGCTATACCGCTTGGCACAGCTAAACCTGAAACACCTGCTATACCTGCTGCTGATTGTCTAGCAAATTTTTCTGCAGGACTTAAAGCTTGAAAACCTTTAGTGCCTTGTGCAGCTTTAGATGCTAATGTACCTGGAACAAAATAAGAAGCAAATGAACCAAGCCCTTGTCCTAGTCCTGTAGAGTAAGCATCTTCATAACCTTTTAACGGACTATAAGTATCACTTACAGCTTCTTGAGCATTTCTTAAAAGATTACCAACAGCATTATCATTACCTTGGTCAAAATAATTTACAACACCTTCTCCTGCAGTAAGAAAAGAATTGATAAATCCGCCTGGTATTTGTTTAACTGCATTAAATATTTCACCACCAAAAGTTCTTTCTGCTTCTTCTATATAAGGTGTGTAATATCCAGGATATAATTCAGCTAAATGATTTTGCAAAGCAATTAACTCTTGATCACCAAGATTATCTTTTATCTCTATTACTCTGCCATCAGGTAATCTATGTAAACTCATTTTTGATTTGTTATAATATCGCCACCAGGTGGAACATATTCCATACCTAACTTACCATATAAATCCATTTTAAGAATTTCAGCTTCTTGTATTAATTGTGATAATCTAGCTTGTTGTGCTGTACTTAGTACACCTACACTATCTTTAAGTATAGCTGCAATTTCTGCTCTTACACTTGCTAGTTCTCCTGCAAGAACTCTATTACCAGTATTTTCAGCCTGAACTCTAGCAATATCAATTCTTTCTAAATCATTAGCAAGTTTGAATTCTTCTATTGCTTGTGCTCTTTGAGCAGATGCTGCTTCAAGACTACGTTTTCTTTGTTGCTCTCTAACAGCAGGTAAACCTCTAGCTGCTGTTCCAAGTTTAACTCCAGCCTCACCAAAATTTTTAGAACCACCAATAGCTTCTGCAAGTGCTCCTAAAGCATATACATCTAACTCTCTTTGTCTATCTTCTTCTGTAAATGGTTCTATCTCTACTTTAGGTAGATTTAAAGCTGCTACTCTTTCAGCTCCACTAGGTGCTGTTTTTGTTTGTCTATTTTTTGTTAAATCTTCAAAGTCTATATCGCTATATAAGGTACTCATATCAAATTTTTCTGGCTCATCCTCTGGATTAAAAAAATTGTAAATTGGTGGAGCTGCTAATAATCCAATTCCTGTCGTTGTAAATGGTCTATTTTTTACAAAATTAATAATAGGAGTAGTAAATCTACTAAACATACTTGGACCTGCTGGTGGTACAACAGCTGGAGGACGAGCTACGTATGGAACCATTGATGTGCCTAGTCCTCTAGAAACAACTGCAGGTACAGTTGCGGGTGCTGGTAATGCTGGTGTTGCAGAACCCAAACCTAATCTATTACGAACTGCTTGAAATATACTTGGACCATACCTAGAGGCGGCTTTTATACCTGCTCCTCCAAGAGCTAGTTTAGCAGCATCACCAATATCAAATTTTCTGTCCTCACCTACAGTCAAATCTAAAAGTCCTTGACCAAAAGATGAATCACGTAAATTCATCAAAGCTCCTTGTATAGGATTATCTTTTCTATATAACTTGTCATATTCACTTATTACATCACCTAACGATAAATCACTTATATCTATACCTTCACGTTTTAATCTATCTCCCATAAAACCATCTAAAGCAAGTTCTTTTCTTCTTTCTGCACTTGCTTCTGCACCTGCTAAAACATTTGATGCTATTTGATCAGGATCAAAAGACTGTAAATTTAAGGGTTGTCTTTCTATAGATTGAGATTCTCTAAGTCTTTCATTATAAATAGTTTCTGCATTCTGATTGGCATAAGCTATAGCTTCTTGTGTAGTAGCACCTACATTTGCTGCCATGTATTCTTCTATCATTCTTCTTCTAAAATCATCTAACGTGCCAATATTTGTACCTGGTAAAGAAGTTAAACCACCATTAGCCATCATCTGCATAGGAGAAGGCGGTGCCATGTTCGATAACCCAGCATCTGGTGAAGGGATTGAGGAGATTCCAGGCATACTTGACACAGCACCTTGATTAGCAAATTCCATTACAGCTTCTTCAGCTACTGTAGATTGAGGTCTATTCATTTTTGCTGTTTGATTTTCGTACATCTTTTGTAATCGTGTACGTCTTTGTATTTCTGATAAAACTAAGTATTGTGGATATCTAGAATTAGGATTATTCATAAACTCCACAAGTTGATTTTGTGGCACAAACTCTAATTCATTTGCAATACTAATTAAACTCATATTAACTCATTCCCCTGTACAGTCCTAAACCACCTAAACCTAACCCAAGCATTTGTTGAAATATACCTGGTTGTTGTTGGAACGTACTTAAACTTTGTTGTGGTTGTACTGGTACACCTCTTAATATTCTTGAGAAGAAATCAAGCTGTGTTTGTGGATATGCTTGTTGCCTTAAGAAATCTTGATATCCTGTATCAAAAGCAGCTTGTTGTAGTGCTCTTTGTTGTGAACCTATACCTTGTAAAGCTCCTATCCTTGCCATAGCATCACGATTAATATCGCCTCCTAGTCCTCTTAAAAAATTAGCTGACTGTAAATTTGCCATCTGATTACGATTAAATTGATTTGCTGCTCTATCAAAAGCAGATTGTGATCCTCGTACTTGTAAGTCATCTAATTGTTGACCCAAATTCTTCTCTCTTTCAGCCTGTAATATAGCTTCTCTATAGCCACCTAAACCTCCAGATAAAGCTGCTTTAGAACCTATTTGATCACCTCTAGTTTCAGACTGTCTAATAGCTTCTCTTTTAGCAACATCAGTTACAGCTTGTTGATAAGGTGACATAAAAGTATCTATACCCTCTTGAAAACCCATTTGATTTTGTATCATGCTTTCTGCATCAGCAAACTGAGATGGTGTACCTGACATAGCATAACCTCTAGTCATAGCCTGTGCTGCTAATTCATCAGGTGAAAAATAAGCTAATCTTTGTCCACCATAAGTGTATGGACCTTGTAAACTTTCTGCTTCAGAACGTCTTAATAATCTTTCAAAATATGGTTGAACATATGGTGGAAGATTTGTTTGCGTTACTGTTTGTTCTGTTGGTGTAGATTGACCACCTCCGCCTCCCTTTGACATTATTTCTTCTCCTTAAATACTTTTTCAAACATGACCGCATGTTCTTTCCATTGGTCATCTTCTTTTACTGTTAAAAATTTCAAACCTTTTCTGCCTATTGCTTGTATACCATTACATTCATTTTGTTTAGCCCACTTCTCTAAAATTTTCCAACCATCTTTAATCCAATCATCTTTATGGCTACCACCTAATAATACTACTTCTAACATCTTTAGTCCTGTGGCATAAGTTACAATTTGTGTAGTAGCACAAGCTGTTATTTGTTCAGTATCAGGTTTTATGACTATCCATAAATTCTGACTACCATTCTTGAGCTGTGTATAAACTGTATGTAAATTAAGTCTGCCGTTTGATCTCTTACAAGCTCTATTTATAAATAAACTTACATCGTTCCAAACAACATCTATATGTTGTGGCATTACAGCAGATATAACCATACTATCTGTTAATCTATGTGTCTCTACTATGTTTTGCTGCATCATGCTGGTAACACCTTACTATCATTTATTTCTTTAGCTTGAGCAGTTCTACCAGTTTTATCTAAACGTATTCTATCAAGCATCTCATCTAACTTTTTTGCACCTGCATCACTACTACCATCTCCTAGCATAGAAACAGCATCTGCTGGAACTACATATTCATCCTGTGATAAAGCTACTCTTTGTCCATTTCTAGTTGTATCACCTATACTGCCAAAAATATCATCTGCCATGCCACCTTCTAAAGAACCTTTGATCATGCCTTCTGTTTGTGCATTAGGTTCTACTGAGGCTAAAACTCCTCTTCTTAATTCTCTAAATATTTCAGGTCCATACTTATCTACAAAAGCAGCTATTACTGAATCATCTGATATATTCCCTAACAAAAACTGTACTACTTGTAATGTTAATGGATCATTCTGAAGTTCAGTCATTCTACCAGTTTGCATTTTAGAAATTATGCCGCCCATAGAAAACTTATCTGTTTTAGCTGCAATTTTTTCTACACCTTCTTTACCCTTTGGTCCAGAATCATACATAGCTTTCAAACCTTCTGGTAGTTTATCAACTTCCACACTAGTGCTTTCTCCTGCCGACATACCAATTACTTTAGGTTGCATAGGATTCATAAATCCAGGAAATTGAACATTAGGATTTATAGGAAAGTTAGTTTGTACAGGTGGATTAACTGGTAAAACTGGTCCACCTACCATAATTGGATCAGGACCTTTTACAAAACCACCAGGAGGTGTAGGTATTACAGTGCTTACACCAGGAGGTGGAGGCACTATAGCATTCCTCATGCCAGGGTCTACAGGGAAAACAGGGTTACGTTTATTAAACTCATCTCCTACTTCATAAATTGGTCTAGGCATTACTGGTCTAGGTGCTATTGGTCTTAAATCAGAAAAATCTCCTGGTTCTGGAAGTATTGTTTTTTCATTATCAAAAACATTCTCTTGTTCTTGTATTGGTGGAATACCAGGTAATACAGGTGGTTCTTGTTTAAGAACTGGAGGTAAGAAAGAAATAGCAGGTGCACCTTCTTCTAATACTGGATCAATAGGATCAGCTATATCATCACCAAATGGTTCTATAATTGGATCACCAGGATTTCCTGGAGGACCAGAAATTGGTGGTTGAGGAGTTGGTGGTTGAGGCATTGGTGGTTGTGGTAATGGCGGTTCAGGTGTAGGTGGCTGTGGTGTAGGAGCTGGATTAAAAGGAGGTATCACCATCATAGGATCAAACGATTCAAATGGATTAATTACACTAGGCACTCCTTGCATAGCTGAACCATAAAACTGTTGATAACTAGGCATTGTTGTAGGACTGAATGGTTGAGAAACAGGTATTGGCTGTTGACTGCTTTGTATATTACCAAAATTTGCAGGTCCTTGTAATTCTGTATCTGAAGGATTTGTATTACTGAAATAGTTAAACTCAGGCATAAAACCTGGCATAAAACCTGCAGGTATAGGATTAGTTACTCTTTGTGGTATGTATTCTGCTCCTGAAGAATTAGCTCCTGAAGAATTATTTGAATTAGCATCATTTAATAAAGACATAAAAATATTTTGATACACAGGATTAGTAGGATCAAATATAGGATATTCATAATCTCCACCACCATTAAGACTTGTATTACCACCCTCTTGATAAGTAAGTGGAGGTAAAAATGTTCCTGGTACAGCTTCAGGATATCTTGCATACATATCTCTTATTCTTTTTGCTTCATCTGCATCTAATTGATTAAGATAGTTTTCAAATGCTTCCTGACTCTCCATAATAGCTGTACCACCCATACCTATTCCTGCAGGTATATAAGCTCCTGGTTGCATAAGACCGCCTAATAAATTGCTTGCTCCAGTACCTATACTAAAATCTCCTGCACCTGACACTGTACCTGATAATGGGTCTATAGTTCCTGGTGAACTAAATGCTGCTTGTAAATTTTGAAACATTGTAGGGTCTGCTGCTGCGGCTCCTGCTTCTGCTATAGGTGCAACATTATATGGTAAAGCAGCTTTAGCAGCCTCAACTGCAGTTTGATTAGCAGCAGTTTGTCCTAAACTACCCATTACAGCTTCATTTAATGCTGCATCTGTTACTTGTTTTGTACCTAAATTTGCTACTGCTTCTTGTGCTGCTGTACTTGCTGCTTGTGTTGCATCTGTAGCTGCTGTTGCTGCTGCTCCTGCACCCTGTAATGCAGTTCCTAAACCATAACCTGTTAATCCAGCTAATAATCCTTTTTTAAGATCACCAGTTACAGCATATTGTGCTAAACCTGAACCTAGTGCACCAGCAGCCACACTACCTAAAGTGCCACCTAATAAAGATGAGCCTAAAAATGAACCTATCATTGGTGCAAGAAATGGTAAGAAAGCTTCTGGTTGCCCTGTCTCAGGGTTTATTGTAATAGGCATAGCTGAAGCTAACCCTCTAACTTCTGTAGGGTTAACATGCAATAACATAGAATCGCCAAAACGACCCTGTGCTGCCACATTTTTTGCTTGTTCTTGTAAATTCATAATTATCTATCCTCAGTTGTTTCGCAGCCAAATGCACTAAAACTTAAATCTCCTGTACTTGCATATACTCTAATCACATCTGTTTGATTAAGAGTTATACCAATAACATGAGCTTCACTTGTATTAGCTGCTATTGATTTATCAAAAAATAAATATTCTTTATTGCTCGTAGTTGCACCTGCAACTGATATATTTATTCTGTATGTTTTTGCAGAACCAGAACGATTACATATTACCAATGAACTAATAGTAGTTTGTGATTTATCTGGTACTGTATATAAAGTTGTTTCAGTCGTTGCTGATGGAGCACTCTGTCCTAATACTTTTAAACTATCAGACACTACTTGCTCCCATTAATAAAAACTGATGTCTCCTAATAGCTTTACTTACATTAGATTGTTGTAATGTTTGTGTATTGCCTACATCAGAATTTATATCTTGTATTGCTTGCTCAATTAGTCTTCTAGTAACTAATTCATTTTGTTGATCATACTCTTGATCAGCTATTGGTAAAGGTATTGATGTTTTTGCTGCCATTATCTTCTACCATCCTGTCTTAATTCTAATCTGATATCGCCTAGTCTCCAACTAAAGTTATCAGAATTATCTTCTATTCTTATGGCACTTTGTCTACTTCTTGCTCGTATGTTTGTAAATGTTGAATTAGGTGTAACATTAATAGAAGACAAATCTGATAAGTCTTGTAATGGATAATCTCTGCCTTTAATAGTAAAAGTCACAGTATTACCTACATCACTAGAACCACGATACTGTAAATCTGGTATTATTTTAGATACAAGCATAAACCTTTCTCCATTAGGGTCTAAGTCAAAATCGGAAGATTCTATAAAAGCATTAAAGGTACTGCCATCTGCACTGTGACCAAACTCATGATTGTATAAATAATTATTATCAGTATTATCATTCTTGCTTGCAGCAATAGGATAACTTAATTGATAGGCAGAGTTCCAAGCTGTTCTTACAAAACCATCATTTGTAGTGCCTATACTCCATGATTGTTCTAAATAATTGTATATCACATATCTATCTATTTCTGTAGAACTAGCACTTGGATAAAACCATATTATTTCATTATGTTCTGGTATAGCTGCAGCAAATATTTTATAAACCTGGTTCTGATTAATGTCACCAAAAACATGATCTAATACAGTGCATGGTAATCTTTGTGCAGAACCTGCATACTGATAAAATGCACCATTATCCATAAAGTAAACAATATTACCTGCTGTAGCTGCAGCATTAGGAGATATCATAGACATTCCTGTTGCTATTTCATTAAAACTAAATATAAATGGTTGACCCACAAAACGCATAGATACTATGCCAACATCTGTCCATATTAATATTTCTTGTCTAGTTTGTAAGGCTCCAACAATTGTGCTGCCTTGCGATAATTTAACACCACCTGCACTGTTCGTTGCTGTTGGTGTCCAATCTACTGCATTTTCTGCATCAGAAAAACGAACTAATAACGGGTCAATATTCGTTGAGCCTATTGGATTACAACCAAAAGCAATAACGTGCCTATCAACATCTGACATCATTATTTGTAAAACTTTTACTGGCGTATTGCTAGCACCTGCTCTACTGCTAGCAGGCACAGCTCTTGTACCTAGCCCTGTAGATTCATCCCAATAATATAATTGTCCATATCTTGGTGCAGCTATGACATCATTGCCAAAATTATCAATGCTCCATAATCTTAGCTGATTAGTTAAAGATATCTCAGTATCTGATCCCCAGCCTCCAGCACCCCAAGTTGTAGCACCCCAACCTGTTGATCTTACATAAACATCTAAACCAGTATTGGTTTGATAAGCACCTACTGTTGAACTACCACCATTTCCTGTATCACTAGAATTAGCAGTAACTGTATTACCACTTGTATCTTTAGCCTCTATAGTATATGAATTAGTAGTAACTATAGTTGCTATTTCGTATTCTTGATTTAAAACAGCATCAGTAATATTTCCACCTAATGTTGCTGCATTAGTAAAAGTTACAAAATCTCCTTTAACAGCTCCATGTGCAGTATCATTAACAGTGATAGTAGCATCATCATCTGCTACTTTAGCAAAAGTAACATCACCAGCTCCTGTTGTGCTTCTCACTGGTGTTATGTCATGAAACACTGTTCCTTGCTTTGCATATAATTTTTTATGTGTACCTAATAAGACATATTCAGAAGCAGTAGATGATTTATATAAATGTATTTTTCTACAAGTGCCTAAAAAACTATTTGTAGAATTTTTTTCCCAACCACCTATTTTTTCAGGTCTACCTTTTCTAAATCTTATTTTATCTGCATCAAACCATCCTCCCTCATTAGAGTAATTTGTTCCTTCTTTATTAATGCCTGGTTTAAATACAAATTTTTGTAATGCCAAAATTACACCTCATACCATTCTTTATTATCCCAAAGCAATGCTTCAGCTTCTCTTCTGCGTACTAAACCTTGTGAAACTTCTCCACCTGCCTTGTTCCATCTTCTTATTTCTTTTGGAACTTCATCAAAATTTTGTTCATTAATTTTTTTCAACATAGTGCTTTCTCTAAAATTTTTTGGACCTAAATTATATACCCATGAACAAAGAGCATCGAACTGATGTTGTTCTAAAGGCACCTCTACATATTTATTAACGTAGTCTTCATACTCAATTATATCACCATCAAATCTTTCATCTGCATATGATTGACTCCAAACATCTCCTTCTTTCACATCTTTAGTGGCTCCCCATCCATTTGTCCAAACTCCTGCCTGACATTGATAGGCTTCTAATTTACAACCTTCAAATTTTTTTATAATAGATTTTCCTTCTTGAGATATATTCATTTTATTCTCCTTAATCTTTATTTGATGCACCAAAATAAAAAGATATTATTGCACTAGCTAAACCACCAAGATAACCTAATACTAAATTAATAAGAGCCTCTGAGTTTTGTTCAGGTGGTTGTAATGTTACTAAAAATATATAACCTAAAAATCCTCCTATAGTAGCTATACCTATTATTCTTGCTGTCCAATCTTTAGAAAAATGTTTTCTTGCATCTTGTTTTTCTTGTGCTTCAAGAGCAAAGACATCAACTTCTAGCTTTTTCATTTCTGCTTCAAAAGCTAGTTCAGCTTTTTTTATTTCAGCTAGTTGTTCTGGTGTAGCATCTGCTATACCTTTCTCTATAGCTTTAGGATTATTTGGCACACCTAAAACTTCTGAAATAACATTAGCAGCCATACCGCCCATAGGACCACCCAACGCTGTACCTAGTGTCGGTGCTACTGCACCTAAAAGATTTTTAAATATATTTTTCATAATACTACCTCTCTGTATAAACCTTAGTAGATTTATTTTTACCTTTTACTTTTATTTGTCCTAATGATTTTAATTTATAAGAACTAGCTTTCATAGTGTGTTCTGATATTACTAAATCTGTATTTAACTCTTTACAACTTGATTCCATCCTAGCTCCAAGGTTTACAGCATCACCTATCGCTGTATAATCAAATCGTGTTTCACTTCCCATATTACCTATCACAGCTTCTCCAGAATTTAATCCTATTCCAATATCAATACCTAACTGTGCTGCTTTTATGTCGTGTCGTATTTGAATTGCTGTTTTTATAGCAGCATCTTCATGATTATTTAATTCTATAGGTGCATTAAATATAGCCATCATTGCATCTCCTATATATTTATCTACCATACCTCCATTATCTTGCACAGCTTTGGCTTGTATAGTTAAAGCTTTATTCATTAGCTCTGTTACTTCTTCAGGTTCTAACTGTTCACTTAAACTAGTAAAGCCTCGTACATCAGTAAATAAATAGGTGCAATATCTTTTTTCTCCACCCAACTTTAATAATTCAGGATTGTCTTGTAATTTTTTAACTTGTCTAGGGTCTAAATAATGTTCAAACTGTTTTTTAATCTGTTGTCTTAATTTGTACTGCTCACTGTAATTTAAATAGAATGCAGTTGCTCCAGTAAAAAAACTTGCTATTAAAGACCATGTTACATCTACTAATAAACCACTTCTTATTAAATGAATACCATAATAAGATGTGCCAAATAATACTAAACCGAAACCTAATAATCCATAACTTAAATTTAAAGTGTTTAATATTAGCCAAACTAATAATGTCGATACTATTAATATAGTTATTTCTAGTAACAAAGCATAATTAGGTATGTAAGGACTATCTTCTATAAGTATTGATTCTGCTAAAGCTGCTTGCACATGATGCGGATAAACAAGACCTGTAGGTACAGCTACTTGTGGCATCACTCCTTTAGCAGTTACTCCTATAAAAACAAACTTACCTTCAACATCCATTTCTTTTAATGTTGTTTTAGGAGTGTCGACCCAACTTATCCACTTTCTACCTAAATTATCTAAAGGTGTAGGCGGTATACCAGGAACTCTTATTTCTTCTATACCTGCTTCACTTGTCTTTATTATGTAAGTGTCTGCACCAGCTAATACTTTTAACACTTGTGTACCAAACGATGGAGTCCAGCCATCATTTGTTTTATACAATAGAGGAATTTTTCTGACTAAGTTATCTATATCTACTGGTGCAGATACTAAACCTTCTTGTACATTTTTTTTTATTAAGTCTATATTTGGTATATATCCTCTAGCCTCTATACCATATACATCTTGTCCTAGTATTACAGTTCCTGTTGTAGGTGGTTTTAAATTATTATCTGTTTCAAAAGTTGCTACTACTGTAGGTATATAATTTAAATAATCTGCAAAAATTTGATCACCATTAAATCTATCTGCATCTACAAAACTTATAACCCAACCAACACCTAGTGCACCTTTGTTAATTAGGTCTACTTGTATCTGAGCTAAATCTTTTCTAGGAAATGGGTATCCTCCCCTATCTCTAACATCCTTATCTGTTATATCTAAAATTACAAAATTACCTGATGGTTCTTGTTTTTCTACAAAAACATCAAAAGTTTTAAGTTTTAAAGTTTCTACAAAACTAAAATTTTGTACTGTAATATAAATAAAACTTACAATTATAAATATATAAATTGCATGTTTGCTCATCCTGATCCTTGAGATATTCGTATTGTTGATGATGAACTATTATTAATAGTTATACTTTTTGATACACCATCTTGTATTATTAAAACAGAATATCCTTGATCAGCATTTAACTCTAAAGTTACATATTGATTTATATTACGAATAATTTTTATTTCATCACCTTGTAGTATGGTTACTATTTGGGTTTCTAAATCTTGACCCAGAGATGTTCCAGTTATGGGCACAGCAGAAACAAATTGATTTAGTTCATCTTCTTCTTGTATATCTAAATCATCTATTACATCTAATAAGTCTTCTAAAAAATCTACTGATAAATAATCAATATCAAGCTCACTATAATCAAAGTCCTCTTCTAGTGCTAATAAATCTTCATTTAAAAAATCTATATCTAAATCTGTAAAGTCTAAATAATCATCCCTTCTAGCTATTTCTCTTTCTTCTATTGCAACTTTTTCTTTAGGTGGATTAATTATTAACATATTGTCAATAAACTGTAAATCTATATCTAGTTCTACAGGTTCTGTTGGTGGCTGTTCATACATACTAGCTGTTGTAGCTTGATAAGGTTTATTAAGAGTTACCTGACCTGCAGCTGTAGAAACTATTATTTCACCACTAGATAAACCATTAGCACCAGGCAACAATATAATTAAAGATTCTCCTAATTCATTTACAGTTACTGTAAAGTCTGTGCCTAATATTGCTATTTCTGCTGTAGGTGTAGATAAAGTTACATTTTTTTTATTAAGTTTATTTACACTACCTGAAACAAATCTTATTGTGCCGCTTGCAAAAGTAAGAGACATTTTAGATTTATCTGGATTAGAATTAAATATATACTCGTCAATAATTAATTTAGAATGCTCAGTCAATCTAACACGACTATCATCTAAAAATGTTATTCCTATTCTGCCATTAGCAGTTTGAACATTATCATACGAATTTATATCAAAATCTAATATAGCAGGATATGGCTCATCTCTAACAATCCTGCCATAACCTTTTAACTCTGTTATATCACCTATACTATCAGCATGAAGTGGCAGTGCCAGAATCAGATTGAATAATACATACGTTTTGATTTGATCCATTGCTTTCTATTTTTAGCCAATCTGCTGCTAAAGTTGATGATTGAGTAATATTGTATACATTTGAACTACCAGTTAAGTCTAAATAAAAATATCCAGCATCTGTAGAACTATTACCATAACCACTACCTGTAAAATTAATAGTGTTACTATCACCAAATAAATCTACATAGTTAGTTGCATATTCAGAATCTATTGCATAATCAAAAGCATTGCTATCACCATCTATAATCCAATCTAAATTAAGATAATCTACTGCTGATGATTCACCTAAATCTACATCAAAAGTATTGCTAGAACCTGTAATGTCTATATTTAAATCCACAAAGTCTGCACCATTTAATCCAGAAGTATCTAAATCTATATCAAATATATTAGAGTCACCATCAAATTCAAAAAATCCAGTAAAGTCAGAACCATAAAGTCCTCCTGTTAAAAACTGGTTAGACGAACCTATTTGATTAATATCTAAAGTCATGCTACCACCATTAAGAGTAGCTTTTGTCATAGTACCAGCTACAGAATCAGAACCACCTATAATATTAGAACTACCTAGTTGTTCTAAGTCTATGCTTGCATTACTTCCTGTTTGATTAACATATATTTCATTATCATCTGCATTTGTTAACAAAACAAAAGCAAATATTATTGTATAAATTATTTTATTCATTGTACTCCCAGTATCCTTTTTCGATACCTAAATTAATTATATTAACAACTGCTGTTTCTAAAGCGGCTTGTATAGCAATTGATTTACTTTCATTCATAGCACTACCTGTTTCAAACTCTACTAATTTTGTATAGTCTTCTATGTACCTAAATACATCTGCTGATACTGCTACAGATAAAATTGTTTTAGAAGATAAAGTTTCTATCAGTATTTCTCCTGTGCTTACTGATACAAGCCTAAGTGAAACAACAATTGTATCTTCTCTATATTGTTTTGAAGAACCAATGCCTAAGTATCTTGCACCAATTCCTCCTGTTTTGAGATTAGTATTATAATCTACTATATCTCCTTCTATAATAATGCCAGCAAATAGTAAGGGTTGTTGCTGTGTATTATCATTAAACTTTTCTCTACCTGATCTTATTATTTGTCTCTCTCTAGTAATATGATCAAAACCTACTCTTTCTACAACTATAAAAAAATCTGATATCTTTAATGCTCTAATTAAATAATTTACAGGTGCTTGCGTTAAAGCTGTAGAAAAACTTGCAAAACCATCTATAGATTTTCTCTGTCCTGTCTGATCTAAAAATCTATATACAGCTACAACTGGCTTTCTTTTAGGTTGTGGTATATTTTTTATTGCTTCAGTGATTGGTTCATTTATAAAAGCATCTGCAGAAAAACATTCTGCTTTACCTATAATAGTTACTAGGTCTTTATAATCTCCTTCTGGATTAGTTAAACAAGGTAAATTGTATTTTGATGTTGATGCACAACTAGGTACCAAAACCAAAGTCACCAATAGGAATAGTAATTTGTGTAGTGCTTCCATCTAATGTATTAAATATATTTAAAGTTATGTTTGTGCCATCTGAAGTCCAACTAATAATATTATCAAATAAAGTAAAACTACCTTCAGTAGCTGGATTTTCTCCAAATAATTGATCTACTAATTGTCTAGATAACTGTGCAAATATTCTAGATTCAAAGTTTCTTATAAATCTAGCTAGTGTCGTATTGTCCGCATCTCTTTCAGCAGCCTCTTTTAAAGCTTGTATTTCTGCTTCTAAAGCTTCTCTTCTTGTATACTCTTGATTATCTATGGTTAAGTAATGTGCTGATGTACCTATACCACTAAAAGAAGGGCTTTTAAACTTAAAAGATAATTCGTCAGAATTAACGAATAATGAAAAATTTATTAAAAATACACTTAGGGATATTAACTTTATAAATCCAAAAGCCCTTAGTTTATATTTAGTCTTTTCTTTGATCATCTCTATCTGCCTTAGCAATCTTATTGCTATCTATTAATTGTGGCACTCCTAGTATAGTTTTTATTAAAGTATCTTGTCTAATAATTTCATTATCAAGACTACGAACCCTATCTATCAAAGCTACTAATATGCCATGTTGTGAATCTAATTTTGTTCCTAATCTTTGTTCCATAGCTGTTATTTGTTCTGCAACTTTATCATCAACAACATCTAATTTATTTTCCATGCCATCAACAATACGCATAATTAATTTATAAATAAACCAACCAAGACCAAGAGCTGCTGCTATAGGAAAACCTACTTGCTGTATTATTGTTACTATATCATTCATGATGATGGTTTATAGATACCTTTTTTAATCAATAATGATCTATTTTGTAGATGAGCTAGTTCTATATCAGTTTTACTTTGACCATGATAAGCTACTGCTAAATGTTCATCAATCATTGACTGGTTAATATCTTTACCATCAATAAATATTTTTCCTAAGATTCTACCAAATTTTCCTTTGCTGTCTTTTTCGGTTTTAATAATTATCTCATCACCATTATCAATATGATCTTGTATATATTTAGAAGCTAATTTACCCCTAGCCTTTTCATCTAAATCTCTAGTTCTTGATTCAGGAGTATCTATACCATACATACGAACTCTAGCTTTATGTAATATAGAAAAACCACAATCAATAATTACATCAACTGTATCACCATCAACTACTCTTGTTACTTCACATTTATATTCATACATTATCTTCTCTTTCCTTTATGTAATCCGTGTTTCGCATGTTGTTTGCCTCTAGCAGTAGCTTTTCTTTTTATTCTATTAGCTCTTGATAATTTTGCTCTACCTTTTTTAGATGACTTTAATCTATCAATAGTTGCTTTAGGAGCATAGACTTCACCAGTTTCACTAGATTTTTTACCACTAGCAGTGGTCCATTTTTGTCCTGTCCATCTTTTTAAACTTTTTTGTGTTTCTTTTAATGCCATTTTAACTTCCAAACATAACTATATATGCATCAGTTTTTCTAGGTTCGTTTATAAATTTTCTTTCAATAATATGAGGCACTTGACATTTTTTTAATAAATCCCAAAAAGACTCTCTACCAGGATCACACATAATTAGTTGTTTATCTTGATAAACTATTTCTTCTATTAAAGTAATCCAATTATCAATTTGTCCTTCCCAAAAACAAACATCACAAGCTATATAAACATCATGACTCATAGGTAAATCTTTACTAAAAATATCAATATTTTTAAACTTAGGATTTACATCCATTAATTTTGAAACTAAATCAAAATAAGGTTTTACAGTTTTATCTGCATCATAACCTGTAACTGAAGCACCTTTCTTTTGTAAATAAGAACTTAATACACCCCATCCACAACCTAAATCAGCTACATTCTCATTTAAAAAACTACACTGATCTAATAAATCTATTAATACAAATGTAGAGTTCCATACTTTATTACCATGTAAAGAATGTACATTATATTTTTTTTTAAGTTTTTTTATTTCTGGGTGGGCTGATGTAGGTATATCTATACCTTTGATTTGTATATTATTTATAGCCACCACCTTTGGCTTTATATTGTTTAGCTAACATCTGAGCTTTTCTAGCTGACCACTGACCAGGCTTACCGCCTTTAGAACCAGCTTTAATCCTATTAAAAAGTGCCTTACGCATACCAGGCTTAGTATAATTTCCAGCTTTATTTACTGTACTTTTGCCTTTTTTTAATTTTATAGATTCTAAAGTTTTAGCTTGTTTTGCATGTGTAGAACTAGCTTTCTTTAAACCTTTTATGACTCGTTCAACTTTTTTTGCTCTACTCATAAATACTCACTTATTGCTAAAGAACCTATTATAAATGGATATACTGCCCAAAGCATGGCTTCTAAACGATCAAATCGTCTAGAACCATCCTCTAGTCTTTTTTCTATATTTTCATATCTAATTGCACATTCTCTTTCATGTGCTGATATTTTTTCTATAGGATTTATTTTTTTCACTTTTTACTTTTTTTATTTTTTTTACTAGAAAATTTATTTTTAATTAATTTAATCCAATCAGGTTTATATTTATAAATAAAACCTACAGATACTATTAAAACAAATAATATTATAAAAATAATTTCCATTATTCTTCTCCTGCTTCCTCTACATCTGAAGATAATTTTTCAACATTTTCTTCTACATCTGCATTTAAAGCCTTTAATTTTTCAACTACAGAATTTCTAATTTCTGCAACTGCTCCCAACTCAGGTCCGTTCCAAGCACCTCTTTTGCTTGCAACATCAATTAGCTGTAATACGTTTACATAAAAATTTTGGTCACTCATGTTGCTCCTAACTTAATGTTTTTAAAACACTTGTTGGTGTAACTTTCTCAGCTATCTGAGCATCAATTGCTGCTTTAAGAGCTGTAATTTCATCAGACCCTATAGCTGCTTCAACCCAGCTTTGAACTTTTGCTGCATCAAGACTAGACCAATTTACAAATGAAGACAAATCAGATGTATCTAACGCTTGTGAGCCATAGACTTCTGCAACTTGTGCATTACCCTCTGAGTCTTTATTAGTATCATCAGTGCCTTTTAGTCTCCAGTGCACATTATGTACTACATTTGATTTTCCGCTTTTTGATGGGTATGTATCCATAGTGTTTACATCCCATGTATAAGATATCGCCATTTTAGTTTCCTCCTTTTAATAGCTTAACTTCGTCTATAAGATTATCAATAGTTTCTTTCAAATCTTTATAGCCACTCATATCCTCTAAATTTTTTGGAGTATGTGAGTTTTTTTGAAGTTCTTTTATTTCTTTTTGTTGCTCTTTTATAGCAGCAACTAAATGTACTACCAACTTAGAATAATCCATTTGGTAATAACCTTCTTCGGTTTCTGACACTGCGTTAGGTACTAGCTCTTTAACTTCTTGAGCTATCAAGCCTTCATCAGACTTACCATCTGCTTTCCAGTCGTAAGCAACAGGGTTGAGTTCATTAATAACTTCTAAACCTCTAGCAGACCCTGTAATGTCTTTTAGTCTGGCATCAGATGATGTATTGTAAGCTGTTGAACTACCATCTGTTGAAATACTACCTATCGTTGTAGCAGAGATTAAAAAGTTCATAAAAGTACCAGAACCAGAGAAAGCCTGATTAACTGCTACACCTTTGCCACTACTGTCATAGTTTATTGACACCTTGTTAGTGCCTATTTGAGAAGTTCTGTTAATTAGAAAATTACCTGAACCATCTATTCTGGCACTTTCAAAAGCACCAGCTTGATTAGACTTAGAAAATACAATAGAACCTGTGCTTGTGCCATTTGAAGAAGATATAGTTAGTAGTCCATCGTCAACACCTATTACTCCAGCAGCATCTCCACCACTATCATCTAATAAAATATGTTTATCTGATAAACCATTAGCAGTTATTTTAACTGTGCCTGAAACATGAAGTTTATCTTCTGGACTGGTTGTGCCGATTCCTACATTTCCACCAGAAGTTATCCTCATTTTATTTGAATTGTCGGTAAAGAAATCTAAAAAATTACTTCTCCTATTTCCTAATTGAACACCTGAACCATTCATAGCCACAAAGAATTGTTCAGAATCAGGATCAGTATTAGCATTATAAATACCAAATTGCGAAGTTCCGTTTTCTGTAGAACTTACTATCCTAGCATCACCAACGATATGTAATTTAGATGAAGGTGAGGTTGTGGCGATCCCCAAATTACCAGAACTGTCGAACCTAGCAGATTCTGAGACTGTAGTTCCGTTGAATCTTCTGAAACGTATTTGTCCGTTTGAGGTATTGTTTCTGCTTGTAATAAGCATATCACCTGAATCACTAGCTATATCTGCTATTTGATTTGTACCATCACTATCTTCAATTCTAATTTGGGCTGCCGAACCTTTCATGTGAAGTAATTTGCTTGGACTTGCTGTACCGATCCCCAAATTACCAGAACCATCAAACCTAGCCCTTTCAGTTGAACCTGTAAAGAATCTAGTACCATCACCATTAGTATCATTAATCTTCCAACCTGAACCTGCTTCATAGCTTATCTCGCCACCAATCGCATTATCGGTTCTGTTGGCTATTAATTTGCCGCCTGACCTTACTGTGACATTCCCTGAACTGTCTATTCTCATGCGTTCTGCACTATGAGCAGCAAATGCTAAAACACCATCAGAAGCTAAAAATATACCAGTACCTCTATTTCCGTTAGAATCTACTTGCCCAGCAAAACCGAAAGCTGGATAAGTAGCAGAACCTGTATCTCTGGACATAAAAGCAACTTGGTTTGAATCTGCATCAACATCAAGTTTACCTTCAGGACTTGTTGTGCCAATTCCTAAACGACCTGAAGAATCAA
>TARA_R100001591_G_scaffold66488_1_pt1 | contig 33759 bp, 35 predicted proteins | sample TARA_R100001591 | Tara Oceans TARA_R100001591 (sample SAMEA2622725) | marine metagenome | biome: marine biome (ENVO:00000447); feature: surface water layer (ENVO:00002042); material: "saline water (ENVO:00002010), including plankton (ENVO:xxxxxxxx)" | depth 5 m
CCTTGGAGAGTCAGACGATGTCGTCTGCGGTTTCCGCGTTTGCTTCAAAGTTGTTCACCCATCGCTGAAGGCTGATCTTGGGCTTGCCGTCCTTGGGGGTCCAGACGTTGAACTCCCAGTCCTCGTCGTTGATTTTTACGACGCTGTCCTTGAGGTCGAACTCCTTGATCGTTTTGGCACCGTATTGGGTTTGCACCTCCCTTGACTTGGGGGTGTTGGTGGTCAGGAGCAGGTCAGCGACGTAACGGGTTTCGGTAACTTCACGCATTGGAAGGAACTCCAAAGAGAACAATGATTAGAGAGGACAACTGTTGTCCCCCCTGACGAAGGAAGGGGGCAACAGGGGTACTTGTTAGACTGAGTAGGCGTTAGAGGTAGTGATACGGTAGATGTGTCTAGGGTGGGGTGTGTTGGGTACCCCCCCGTGGCCCCTCGGTGGCTGTTGTTAACAACAGAGAAAGACCCTTTCCGTATCAAAATTTTTTGCTCTGGTACGTCTGGTACAAATGTGGTACGCCCATATTGGCGTTTTTGCTACCGTCAGCCTTGTTTGTACCACATGTACCACATGTGCCATACCTGTGGGCATTATATACCTACCCTTATACCCCACTTAATATGTCTAGGTATGGTACGTCTGGTACAAATAATGTAATGTTCTATAAACAAAGGGGTTACGGTGTACCACATCCACCTACAGATATGGTACACCTGTGGTACGTCTGGTACGCACCTAACCCTTGAGACTAAGCCCTCTAAGCCCTCGTTTGCCGCCCCCGCCAATACGAGTCCTCTTTAGGTCCCAAGTGGTTTCCTGTACCAACTTGTAGACCAATTGGTTCTGGCTAAGTGGGGAGACACGGAGGCCCTTGCTCCATTCCTTCCAATGGTGGAACAGAACGTCTGAACTAACAAACCCCGATTCTCGAACCTCAAAACGAGCATTCAAAAACTCATCAATTGGGTTGTTGACGGTGTGGTACTCTTCAATCAGGGCATTTGAACCTTCGGGCATGGGGAACTTCTTCTTTGAGTCTTCCTCTTCTTCCAATGCCCTTGCACCTTGCCATGCCCAGTATGCAATACCGGGCAATTCTGACATTAACTCTTCAGCTAGACGGTAGTTTTCACGGCCTAAAAAACTTACTGTGAAGGGTAAAAGCACCATTTTCCCAGACAACCCGAGCCCCTTGTTGGGGAGTTTGGGGATTTCATTGGACTGCATGATCGGGACGGAGTCCACGACCACGTTCCTAAGCGGTTGCTCAAACTTCCGGTTAATTGAGATGGGGTCCCTGCCAACAATCGACTTAATGACTCGACATGCGGCTTCGCCTTCACGATTTGAAATCTCTGATACTTCATTGATTGCCATCACCTTCGCCTGTTCAATGCCCCAAAGCCCAAACTGGCTTGCGATATCCTCTAAACAAGTACCCATATAGCCTTCGCCAAGAAGAGCTTTAAGCACAGACATGATTGTGCCTTTGCCTCCACGGATCTTACCGTACATAAGGAACCACTTGGCGTAGTCCCGGTGTGGCAATAAGCAATAACCAAACATCCTCTGAAGCAACTTTGACCATTCAGGGTCTTCTCCGCTCCATTCTTTTAAACAACGATGCCACGTTGGACATTTTGCGGAAGGATCAAAATTAACAGGCAATACATGAGGGTCAAAAAATGTCTCATCCCTAGAAAACTTGCTACCATCTTTAGCGTCAAGCACCATATCTTGAAATGAAACAAGACTTCTGCATTCTTTAGTTTTAGGTGCGGTCAGCCAAACAGGACTCTTCTCATGTGGCAATGTTTGCAACGCTTGAAGAGCTCTAAGAACGCCTCTCACTTTCTCAATAGATGGGGCGTATCGAGTCTGTCTCTGTCCATTTTGAGTTGCTTGTTGAAATGTTTCGTTCTCAAGGGCTACCCAAAGGGTACTTTCAACCCATTCAATATCACGAGTTTGCCATTTTTCTGCATACCACTCGTAAAAATTACCACGCCAATACCACAATCCGTTTCGATTATTTGGAGTGGAGAATCTTGTGTTCAGCAGGAAGCGTGCTACCTGCATAGGCTCAGGGGACGCGAGAGTAGGTGATTGCGTCCGGTTAGTCATGATGAAATACTCCAGTAAAAGTTAAATGCGTATGCCAAGAATTCCAACAAACTCTTTATATGCTCCTCTAAACGTACAAATAATCCGCAAGAATATGCAGTCTTGCGTGTCTGGCAATTATACCGATTACCCTTCAATGACGCAAACATTGGTTCAATTGAAAACAAAACAGTAATAATTTACAGTGAAGAGCATTGAGTAAGACAATGGCTAAGAAAAAACCAAATTTAAAAATTGTCCGCCCTGACCTTGACGATACTTTGAATCAACTAATTCTTCTTTTAGAAGAATCGGGTAGAGGGGTTGACGACATTGCTGTTATGTCTCAAATAGGAGATATTGCCCCTAAAACTAAAAAGGGCGGAAAAAGCAAACGAATACGAAAAGCGAAAATTCCAAAGGGTGATCCTCTTTCCGCCATCGAAGAACTTGCGGAAGCAGTAAGGCGTGGAAGAAATGTTCCTGCCGATCTTGAGCGAAGGGCTCTTGAAGAATTGCCTGAATCAATTAAGGGTCCTCTTAAGTCAGAAGTCTTGATTCCCCAAGAACAATCTGCAAAAAACCAACGTCTTCTTAAGCAAGCATTCCTTCGAGATGCTCCCCGTGCATCCGAAGTAGTGGGGGGAACAAAGCTTGAAAAGTTAGCTCAAGTAAGAAACCTTTCTCAGAAGGACATGCTTGTAATAGAACAAGACTTTATTCAAGAACTGGTTGATTCAGGTCTTGACGAAACTGCTGCAAAGAAGAGAGTTGAAGATCTTCGTGAGCAGTTTGCTGTTGAGCAAAGACAGCGTAGAGAAATTCCTCGACTTGTACCTGAGTCTGAAAAGATTCACAAGTCCGAAGACCTCATAGGAAAGAAAGAAGTCCCTGCGATTGGAACATTTAAAACAGACGAAACAGGAAGAAGGCAGCAAAGAGTTGCTGATTTGAAGAAACGAGGTTCGTTCCGTATTGTTGACCAAGGTAATTACTCGGAGTTTGTATTTACTCCGCAAACAGGCAAGGCTGCAAGCGCATTTGAAATTACCCGAAGAAACGTCAAGACCGGAAAGCCTCTTAAATTTACAAAAGATAGTTTGAACAGGTTGAGTAAGGCTGTAGGAAAAACAGTTCTTGCAAAAGACGGAGGTACTGCTGTTCGTTACATTGGTGCGGCGAGTCTTTTCGAAAAGGCAAGATTCAACCCGAAGCTGGGGGCTTTGTTGAGTAGTCCTGAGTTCCTTTCTGCATTTGGAAGAACGGATAAGCAAACAAAGACGGCACTTGAAAGACTTCGAAAACAGTATCGTGAAACTTCAGTTTCACCGAAAGCCTCTGAAGAAATGCAAAACATGGCGGAAGCAAAGAGGCGTAGGCTTGTTCGAGAAGCAAACAAGGTAAAAGATAAGCCCGTTGTCAAGGGCAAGTCTCCAAATCAAATACAAAAAGCAGCCTCTCAATACGCTAAAGAAAGAGAAGCACTTGAGTTGAGACAAAGACTTTTGTCCAAGGGGCGAACTCCTAGAATTAGATCTATCAAGTCGCTACCGCTTCTTGCTATTGCTGCTGCACTTAAGGAATCAAGGTAATATGGAAGCACAGTGGGAACACCAAGGAGACTCGGGTAAGGTGTTGTCTTTCTTTGATGCTGATGCCGCGGCAAAAGCATTGGAGATGAACTCATTTAGTATTGAGGAAGAAGTTTCTACTCTCATACAACACATGAGAGATCCAGATGCTAAGATTGCACTCCGAGCCCACAACCAACTTCGTCGTGTCCTCAATGAGGTGGCTAAAGCAAACGGTTTGATTACCACTCAAGAGTTCACGCAAACAGACAAGGAGGGCAACAAGAGTGTCCGAATCACCCGCAACCAAAAGTTACTCTCGAACCTCAAAGCCACAACGCACCGTTCAAACCTCCCGGAAAAACCCGACTTTGCAGCCCAGTATCTCCCCCCAGCAGGAAGAGATTCTGATGCAGATGAAGCAGACAGGCCCCATGGGAATGGCGAGATCGGCGGGTCAGGTACTATTCGACTTAGCGATTAGCGATATTGATGGGGTTGTTGGAACCCGAGAAAGATTTGGTGCGTTGATCTATAGTTACTTTATTGATAAAGATCAACCCACTAAGAACTTCTTTCGTATTTGGGATTCGATCTACAAGCATTCTATGGTAAAGCACAACCCCATCTCATTTGTAGCTACTATGGGTCGAGTTGCTACAGTGGAAATGTTGGGGGGTGGTACTCTGCATGAGAATAAAAAGGATTGAAACAAGAGAAGAAGGAAACGAACTGTTTCCTCTTCCTCATGATTACATGGAGTTGACGGAAGACGGGCAAAGAGAAGCCCGCGTCAATGCCTGCCGTCAATGGCTGGTTCCTGTAACGAGTCCGCAAGACAAGGCGGATCGTTTTATTGGATCCATGTTGTTTTTCGATCATTGGTATCTTTGTCCAGATGAAGCAGACGATTTTAACCCCATGTTTTACGACGAGGATCCCGTACCTCTACCGGACGGGCACCTTGGTATTTACAAAGAGTGGGCACAGAACCGAGCGTCCATTGCCATCGCACCCCGAGGGTTTGCCAAGTCCAACTGCATTCGTAAGTCCATCCTCCTTCAAATGTTAACGAGGCCCGGTTACTCCTTTATCTACGCAACATCAACCAACGACAACGCAAAACAGACTGGTCAAATCATCAAGACTCAGTTCCAACAGAACTCTCGCATCTTTGATGATTGGGCACCTGAATTTGACGACAATCGGATTGTGCCCCGTCGTGGCGAAGCATCGTTTGGTATCGAGTTGATGTACTTGAAGAATGGATCTTGGTTCCGGGCGATCTCGTCAGAGTCACGGCAGCGTGGTGGCCGTCCCAGATGCTACGTCCTTGATGACCCCGAGTACGATCCCAGAGCATCTACTTCCATGTCGGTCCTTAGATCCTACATGGATACTTTGCTGTTTAAGGTTGTCATGCCGATGATTACTCGCCCCGGCACAAGCCTTCGATGGCTGGCGACCTTTGTGAGTCGCCGCCACTATGCGTGGTACGCCATGGAGACTCAAGAATCAGAACTTGGCCTGAAGGCTCGTGATCCCCGGTTTGACCACTGGTCCCGAATGATCATCAAGGCTGCATATAAGGATAAGCAAGACAAGTTGATTTCTTGTTGGCCTGAAATGTGGCCGGTAGATCGTAAGCAAAAAGAAGAAGACCCTCGACTCAAAGAACGTATCAGCCTTGAGGAAATCAAGGAGCAGATTGGTTCTGCTAACTTTTCATCTGAGTACATGGCTGACCCCGGCTCTAGCGAAGATCAATTCTTCCCTGAACTTGATGACTCACACAGATGGTGGCTTTCATCGGTTGATGCTGCTTATGGATTGAGTCCCCGTGAATCATCAACGCTCATCAATTGGAAGGACCTTGAAGGCAACACGAAGTCGATGCCTATTTGTGATTTTCTTCGTGACTCTTGGATGTTTATGACGGTTGATACGTCATGGACTTCTACAGGTGACTCAGACTTCAAGGTCTGCACCGTTATGGCAGCCACCCCCGACAACGAACTGTTTGTGTTGGATATTTGGGGGGCTCAGTGTGATGAAAACACCCTCATCAAGAACATTTTTGAGATTGCAGACAAGTGGCAGGTTCCTTCAATCCATCCTGAAGTGGTCCGCCAGAGCATTGCTCTCTATCAAAACCTTGACAGTTTGGTGAAGCAACGAGCAACTGATATGTTTGGAGTTGCCCACATGCCAAAAATCGTGCCTCTCAAGGTTGGGATGATCTCTAAATCTGCTCGAATTGGTGCTCTTCAATTCCGGTTTGAAAACGGACTTATCAAGTTTCCACTTGAGAAAAGAATGGATCGCCATTGGTCAATGTTGTTTGATCAGATTGAGCAGTTCAACCCTGAAGTGGCTGATGGCGGTCTTGCCAAGGATGATCACCTAGACACAATCTCAATGTCAGGTAATATCCTCAAAGGTCGTGTAAATCGTAACCCAGAAAACATTGAAGATGATCGAACTACAGAAGAGCGTCTTCTGGACGGGGAGTTGGTAGATGATGTAGGGACTCCTCTTGCCTACAAACTCCAAAACATATCACCGGATTTTGTCAATGAACTCCTCGCAAGAGCCGCAGATGCACCACCTGACGGAGGAAGTCGGGTCTAATCCCGCTAACCAACCGGTCACAATTCCTTATTTTCTTTATGAAGCAATGGCAAGAGCCTATTATTCGCACCCACGTAATACCGATATTCCAGTAGAAACCCCACCCGTTAGTGGGGGGAATATGAACTTTAAGGACGTAATGTTCGATCCTTTAGATGTACCCTCTCACTGGAAGCCCGGCGGTGTAGCCGCCAAGGAACGTCCTAATGTCACACCAGAAGTTCAAACTCCCGAAGAATAAGCGTGAAATCTGTCAAGTTGTAAGAGAACACGCCGAAAAAGAAATCTCCCGTCTGTCTTATAGAAGGGTTACTTGGCTTTTGACGTACTACTACCTAAACGGTATGCGTCGATTTGATGTTTTTAACCCTGAATCTGGTCACCTATCCCCCCACTATCTTGACGAGGAAGGGAATCTGGAGTTTCAGAGTCAGGAGATGATGTCAGCGATTGACCGTGCTTCTGCCCGGCTTTCTTCTATGGACCTTCGGCCCAAGATCATGAGGACTGGAACCAGTCTTCCTATGATTCGCCAAAGAGCAACAGCTCAACTTCTTGCTGATTCCTTGGTTTCGGACGAACAGATTGCAGAGATTTCCACGAAGTTTGCTCATATATTCACCTCGTTGGGGTCCTGCGGTATTCAAGGTCACATCCTTGACCACGAAACAATTGGACTCACTGCCGACCTCGAAGTCATTCACCCCAAAGAACTTCTACCCTTCCCCTCTCTTGGGCAAGACTATACAAAACAAGCAGGGATAATTAGACAGCGGATTGTTCCCCTTGAGACTCTGATTGATAAGTTTGGCAAGAGGGTCAAGAACAATCTTGAAGACTGCGAGTATTACGACATTCAAGTTGGTGATTCTCTCGAAGACCCATCGGATTCCTACGACCCCGAACTTTCAGTAAATCCGTTCAATGATCGGCCTATTACAACCACCGGGCCTTCCGAGTCAATGACAGTTGTAAGGGTCCGAGAACTTTGGATTGATGGTCCTCGCGGCACTTGTTCAAGGTACATTATTTGTTCGGGCGACTATTTGATTGACGATCAAGATCTTTCTTCCACACAAACCTATTGCCCTATTGGGTTCTCTCGGTTTATGGAAAATGGTTCTTTCCACGGTGCAGGTCTCTTTGACCTCCTTTTCTCCATCAATCGTGAGATGGAGAAGATGCTGAAGTCTCTGTTCAACAACATCCGGGACATGGACAGATATGGCGTGGTTGTTATGCCGCAGGGATCATTCAATGAGAGATCTGTGCTTCGAGAAGTAGGTAATGGACTGCGTATGATTTCATACCAGCCAGACCCTCTCAACGAAAAGTTCAGTCCCTTCATGATTTCACCCCATAACGCGGGAGATGTGCCCGGAAAGACGGCAGCATTTGCTAAGCAGTTGATGCAGGGAATCAATCCCGTACAGGATCTCATTGCTGAGAAGGGTCGAGTTGACTCTGCAACAGGACTTCAGTTCCTCGATGAGCAGATCAATCGAGCCATGACCAATCCAACCATGGGCGTTGTTCAAGCCTTTGGCAAGATGTATAGGAGTATGGTTGCAAATGCCAGTCGTGAATTGGTGTTGAAGCCCCGACCCATTCCAGTCAAGGCGTTTGATTTGAACCTTGCTGGTGCTGTTTTGGATTTCGATTCAAGTCAGATTTCGTTCGAAAACAACCCTATCCCCAATGTGGCTCACCTCACATTTGCGGTAAAACAAGTTAACCCTCGATCCGAGGTTGTCCGAAAGCAGGAAGCTCTTCAAATGTTGCAGTCGGGACTCATGGACCCTGACGGCTTCAAGTTGTTTGCATTGAAAGAAGGTCTTGACTTTGCAATGTGGATCGACGAAGATCAGGCAGGATATGAGCAGGTTGTACAAAATATCCTTACGTTGTATGGTAATGGTACTGATGCAGGTCAAGTGGTCATTACCCCCCACACAAGTCGTCCTGAATTGCAGTTGAGGGTCTTGTCCTCATTTATGTCTAGCCCTTTGATGACAAAGGCTGACCCTCTTGTTGTTGATGAGTTTAAAAAGTATCGTGAATCATTAATTCAATTCATGGGTGCATCATTGCCTGCGATGGTGCCTAACCCAGATTCTGCAGCAATATTTGCGGAACAACCACCACAAAGAGGACCGCAGCCCGGTCCCGGTATGACTCAAGGAGCAATGAATGTCGGAAGAAACTAACGAAGTTACTACAGAAGCCCCCGTTACGGAAACCCCGGAAACCCCCGAACCGATTGATCTTGATCAAAAGATCTCAGTAGGGGGAGAAGAATATTCCGCTACGGAACTGGCTGAAAAGGTCAAAAACTATGACCTCATGCGTGAAAACGTGGAGAACCTCGAAGGTTTTCGTGATGCCACAATGAGGCTCATGAATCCAGATACTGATCCTGAAGTTAAAAAGAGAGACGCTAAAAGCATTCTTTTAGCATCAAATTACTCTCCCCAACAAGTAGAAGAGTGGCTGAAAATTTACGATGAGAAACCTGAAATGACTGAAGAACAAACTCCTTCTGAACCTATACAAGAGCCTCTGGCTCAAGAAGCTCTTCAAAACTCAAACCGAACAAACGAAGAACTTCTTCGTGTTCGTGCACAACTTCTTCAACAAAATATGGAAAAAGAAGTTTCTACTGCACTTGATCGGGCTTCAGATGGGAAAGTATTGATGGATTGGCTTAATGCCAATCGTGAAGGCACGGATCTTGATGCGGCAAAGGAAAGTCTGACGGAGAGAGTCAGGGCTCAGGCCCTTGAAAACCTTCGTCAACGACGAAACCACGCCGGATCTTTTGAAGATGCTTGGGTTGGGGAAGAGGTGAATAAAGCGGCAACCAAGGTTGCCAAGGATATGCTCACGGTAATCGGCGATACTTCCAAGATTGGACGTGTCTCGGAAACGGCGGAGCAGACCGAGAACTTGTACCGCAAGGACCCTGTTAAGTTGCCTGATACTAAGGGCAAGTCCTTCGGTGACGTTGAAGGCCAGTTGCGTGACTGGACTTCTGATCAACTTCTTCGGTCGCTTTCCGATACCGGTGGCGACTCTAAAGCGTGAGGTAATCTCAAATGCCTAATAATGGCGCAACAACGGGACAGCTTTTCGATAAGGAAAGTACCCGTATTGAAGAGATCCTGTCGAAGCAGATTGACACTTTTCTGCCGACCATGGATCCAATTTGGCGTGACACTGTTGTCACTTCTCAGGGCGTTGGCTCTGTCAACGAATTCTCGAAGGACTTCGAGGTCAACAAACTCTATCGCACCGGCATGACCGGCGTGATCGAGCAGGGTGCCCCCGTCGAGGACTTCTTCCTCTACGGTGATGCGGATGATACCGATATGGGTAGCCGCCTTCGTAGGAACTCGGTCACCAACTCCTTCCCCGATCCGCTGGATGGTCCTAAGCAGAAGACCTTCCGAATGACCGTAGCTATGCGGGCCATGTACACCAACCTGTCGCTCACCCTTGGTGAGATGCAGATGGATGCAACCCCGGCAGTCGTGGATTCGGTGATTTCGCCGATCCTTCAGGGCTTTGCTCAGAACCTTTCGCACACCCTGTGCAACTATTGGTACCTAAGCCAGAACGACTCGTACCGCCTTGGTACGGTTGGCACTCTTGCTACCGGCCACACCACGACTAATGGTTCCGGTGGTGCAACCGATACCGCAGGCAGCATTAAGTCGATCCGCATCAACACCACCGAAGGAGCCTACGACCGCTTCTTTACGGGTCAGCGTGTGGACATCTACAACTCCGCAGGTGCTGTTCGTATTAATGACGATGGCGATGGCAGTGCTGATGGTTACAAACCTTGCTACGTCGCAAGCGTTGACGACCTCAAGGGTGAAGTCGTCATCGTAACCCCCGCGGGTCTCAATGCTGACATTGCTTCGGGCATGCTCATCGTTTACGCCAACAGTGGCGAAGAGCGAAACAAGGAAGAAACCGCCGCGTTCACGGGCATCGCGGGTATCAACTCGTGGCTCAAGAGTACGGGTAGTCTGCTTGGTTCTGAAGCCCACGGCACGAACGCCATTGATGTCGATGAGCATCCGGAGTTCAAGTCGTTCTTCAAGAGTGGCGTTGGCGTTTTGACGGAACACAAGTTGCGTCAGTACCTCCGTCGTTTCCACGTTGCTAAGTCGAAGTTGGGTCAAACCATTGACAGCCTCGTGGCTTCGGACGGTGTGTGGCTTTCTTACGAAGCACAGAAGATTGGCCAGTATCAGATTGAACGTTCTGGCAACCTTTCAAACTTGAATAATCAGGGTTCTGCTGAGGGCTTTGCGTTCACGTTTGAAGGTCGCACCTACAAGGGTCACACTTCGCAGTATGTTGAAGATGGCTCTGTCTACGGTGTCAAGACTTCTGGTCAGAACTGGAAGCGGTATGTTCCGCCGGATTATGCTGGTCTTCAGTCTATGGGTGAAGCCGACGCTTATGTTCCATTCCGGTTTGTGGTTCCGGCCCTCACTGGTGGTACTAGCGTGAAGTTCCCGTATCTTCTTAACAACGGCAACAAGATGACTGAAGCCGTTCAGATGCCCGGTATGCTTCGAATGCAGTTGATTCCCGATCAACCTGCAGGCCTGAAGTTGACTGGTGTTACCACTGACACAATCTACGGTGATTGATTTATTATTGGGGTGGGGGCGTAAACCCCCACCCCAACATTTTGGGGGGATTATGGAAGGGTTGGAAAGTAACCTTATTGATATTTTGATGACACTGTTGGGCAGTGCATTAATAGGACTCATTGGGTTTGTTTGGAAAATTAGCCACAAGGTCAGCGAGTTGGACAAAAAGGTAGAAGGTTTAAGAGATCTTCAAGTTACAGATTCTCGTCAATTTATAAAAGACATTGACTACATACTGAATAAAGTAGACAACCACGGCGACAAGATGTATTCGATTGTCAAGAACTTAAAGGATTGACCATGCCAACGCCGAAGAGGAAAAAAGGGTCAATGAAAGGGTTTACGCAAAAGTCCGGAGACAAGCGGCCCACCAAGTCTGGTGCTGGCATGACTGCAAAAGGGGTGGCTAAATATCGAAGACAAAACCCCGGTAGCAAATTAAAAACCGCCGTAACTGGTAAAGTAAAAAAAGGCAGTAAAGCAGCCAAGAGGAGAAAGTCTTTTTGTGCTCGAAGTGCCGGACAAATGAAAAAGTTTCCTAAAGCAGCTAAGAATCCAAACAGTCGTCTTAGACAGGCTAGAAAACGATGGAAGTGTTAACATGGCGCATAAAAAAACTGGTTGCGGATGCAAGCATAAGATGACTAAACCTCGTAAAAAAGCTGCACCTAAAAAAGGAAAACGTCGTGGCTAAAAAAAAGTCTGGCGGAAAAAAAGATGCTTGTTACCATAAGGTGAAAAGCCGTTATAAAAAATGGCCTTCTGCGTATGCTTCTGGAGCCCTTGTCAAGTGTAGAAAAAAGGGAGCTAAAAATTGGGGTACAGGTGGCAAAAAGAAAAAGTAGGATCTCCAAAATGGAGATTGAAAGTAGTTGCTGAAATCAAACAATGGAGTAAGCAAGTGCTTGAACGATCTTCAGACCACTACAATGGTTTTCCTCCTTGCCCTTTTGCTCGTAAGGCTTGGCTTACAAACAAAGTTAAGATTGACTTTGGGGGCAAAAAGGAAGTCATCAAAAACTGCATTAACTGGAATGATGACATTGAATTGTTGATTGTTGTTGTAGAAGATCCAAAGTGGGGGGATATTGATAGTTGGTGTGAAGCCGAAAATGACCAACTATCAAATGATGATTTAACTCTTATGGCTTTTTGTCATGAAGATGATGGTGTTTCTCCGGGACAACCAGAAGAAGAATTAGAAGATTGGGATCATCTAATTGATGATCCTTATTCAATGGTATTTATTCAAAGGCTTTCAGTCGTAAATGCTGCCAGCGAAAAGTTGGAGCATCAAGACTACTACAAGAACTGCACGGCGGAGTTCTTGGAGTATGTTACTAGCCGTCGTGAAAGGCAACACAATGCCAGGTAAGCGAAATGGAATGGGCAAGAAAAAGGTCATGGGCAAGAAGAAGGTTATGGGCAAGAAGAGGGGTGGTAAGAAGCCTGCATTTCTTAAGAAGAAGAGATGATTCCTGCTTCTGAAATGACTTGTCCTCGTTGCGGTAAAAAATGGCCGGAGTGTAAGTGCTAATGGCAAAGAAGAAAACAACTCGTAAGAAAGCAAACTTCTCTGCTGAAAAAAAGAAAGGCTTGCACGGATGGTTTTCCCGTAACAAGGGCAAAGGGTGGATTGATTGTAAGACAGGTAAGCCTTGTGGTCGTAAATCTGCTAAAGGTAGTAGTAAACGTCCATATCCTGCTTGCCGCCCTACTAAAGCTATGTGTACTCGAAAAGGCACATCAGCTAAGAAAGGGCCGGGCCGTGTCTCATGGCAACGCAAGAAATCGAAGTAAGGACATAAATGACCATATTGGTCTTCTTTGGCGTTGGGTTGGAGAGAAAAAAAGACGGGGTCACTTCGAACTTTGGGACCACGACGAACTTTTTAACCAAGCGTATGTAACTGCTTCTGATCTTCTAAAGCGTAATTATAAACCCGAAATGGGCACGGTAAGCACTTACCTTGCCTATTTTTTATGGTCGCGTGTAGCATATGCTTATGGTAAATATCACGGTTGGAGATATCGAAAAGGTAAATGGGTAACTCTTGAGTTCGAGTTATTAGATGAAACCAATGCTCTATTTGAAGATCCCATCAAACTAGAACTACCTAATTCTCTAAACAGTGAAGAAGTTGATATCATTCTTATGCGGTTTAACGGCAAGAAGTACCGCGAAATATCTAATAGCATTGGCAAATCAATTCATAACATTTATAAAATGATGAAAAGGATTAGAGAAAAAATGAACAATGAGGTTGAACGACATGTCTGAAATGGAAATCATCTTTGACGCAAAAGCTCATGCCGCAGATATGGGTCTTGTTTTGGGTGAAGATCATAAGGTTCTTCCTGATTCAGATTGGATTCTGTGGGCTAGACGTTTTAGTGGTATTGATGACCTTTTTGTCTATCACCATAAAGCGGCAAATACTTTTGTTTTATCAAAATGGATCTATCATCCTAAGAAGGACGGTGTAGGAATTCTTATGGAGTTGGAAGCGTTTGATAGTCCCCCCAACTGGCATCCCCCCACTCAAGACTGGATGAGGGAGCGTCTTCGTCCTGCCCAAGAGATAGCGGAGGCTATGAGAAATGGTATCCGGGAGCGGGCTAAGGCTAAGAGGGTTGCTGAGAGAGAGGCTATTGAAGAGAAACACGGTGTTGCAGATTGGCTTAAACGTCAAGGCCACGAAGAAGTGTCTATGTCTATACGTAATAAAAAATGGGGCAACAATGACAACGATGAGTTTGGAGAATTTAAGCAGGATCTCCTCAATTCAGCCAAAGGTCGCATAATCACGGGTGGAAAATAATAATGGCTATTAACGCTCTCGGTATTCGAAATCTTCTCATGATGCTTGCTAAAAAAGGAGGGGGTGATTCTCTTACAAACAAAGCTATTGTCCGGGGTCTTTCTAAAGGTAGAAGCCCTAAAAGTATGGCTGAGCTCAAGGATGCAAGACGAGCAGGATTTAAGGGTCGCCGAGAAGGGCTTTACGAAAATGAAGGCGATTATCCTTTTGGATATGTAGGACCTGACCCCGGCGATATTGGCGAGTTGGAAGAACTTCAAAGAATTGTCGAGTTGGAAGAACTCCAAATGCTCATCGAACTTATCACTAAGGCTGGAAGACGATAAATAGGTAAGCCATGAAAGCAAATATCCTTCGAGAAATCAGTCGCTTAGGCATGGGTCCGGGCGTAAAACAAAGAGGCCCTGCTTCCAAGGCTATTCGTAGTTCTGCTCGAACTTCGGATATGGGTGCAATGGTTGAAGCCCAAGACCACCTTGACATGATTTTAGAAGAAGCAGGTATTCCCCTGTTTGTCTTAGATGAGATGTCTGGAAAGATGAAACGGTCGCCCGCAGCAGAAAAACTGTTGGAACTTATGGAACTTTTGTCGGGACGTAACCGGAGACGATAATGCACAGTACAGGCTCATTCCTATACACCGTGCTTGAGCGAATTCGGGGTTATCTTGATGACCCCGACTTTGACGCTAAGTACGACAATGACTTTCTCATTCGTCACATCATCAGCCCTACTATGGTTGATGTGCTATCTCGCATCAACATGAATCTTGATAATCCTGTCGTGCTGCGACTTGATATTGATGTTGACAAGAACACTGAATACTACCAACTGCCCCCCAGCATTGGCGAAGTTTCAAGGGTTTGCCGTAGAGATAGTGACGGTGACATCATTGAAGACTTTAAACCTAGAAATGAGTTTCATCCAAATGGTCCGGGTTGGGCGTTGGAAGGTAACACTCTTCGGTTTTCCGAGAAAATGGACACCCAGACTTGGACGATCTATTACATTCCAAGCGGTGATATTATGCCCCATTATTCTGCTGATGGCGGACAGATGGAAGCAGATCGTAAGACGTTTACTTTGGATACCACGCCAAATCTTGGAAGTCTTGATCGAAGAGAAAACTCTTATGCTGGACAAATCTTAAGAGTTATTCCTTCAAGCGGCATGGTAGAAGAAAGAGTCATTACAAGTCATGATGTTGACACTAGCCAACTTGTGACTCGCACTCCATTTACCACTGTGCTTAGTGAGAATGTTCGATACGAGGTTGCACCTATTGGTATGCAATCTTTATACGAAGCAATTTCTGCAGGATCTGCTTTGAAGTTGGGTGCTTACAGAAAGATCACGGGATCTCATTACCAAATGATTCTTCAACAATACCGTTCCGCTATTAAGACAGCGACCGACAATCACGCTAACCTCCAGATGCGTACTGGAAAGTCTTTCATGAAGAAGACTGTAGACAACCCTGCATATGACGATCTATTCTTTGCTTACCGGAGGTTCTGATGAGCGCGAGATTTGACTGGACAATCAATCAAGGCGAAACCTCTGAGTTTACCCTTGTACGAACACTGACAAGTGACGGTAGTGCTGTTAACTTCAACAGCGGTGCAACTTGGGCACTGAAGGTCAAGGACAAGTTCGGGGGGACTGAAAAGTTGTCCTTGACTAGTGCTGCTTCTGGTGCTCAAAGTGGAGCCCCTTTTACACATACCAATGCAAGTAATACAGTTGTTGTTACTTTGACAGCTGATCAAACTGCTGCATTTGATGCGCCAGTTAAATATGTGTGGGATCTTCAAGCTATTGAAGGTACGTCTAAAACTCGTATTGTTGAAGGTGCATTGATTGTAACTCCGGGGGTGACTTGATGTCTAATACAATCACAATCACAACCATCTCTCACACCATTACAATTACTCAAGGTGCTGCTCAAACTGTAAGTATTACAAATGCCGCACAACAATCTGCTACCCTCTCTACTAATCAAGGTACCCCAAGTCTTACTGGTCTTACTACTGATGCTCTTTCTGAAGGAAGTTCTAATCAGTATTACACAAATGCCCGAGCTTCTGCAGCAGCACCTATTCAAAGCGTAGTTGCAAATACAGGTGTTGCTGATGCAGGTTGCGAGTTGACAACTAGTGAAGCAGGCGTTGCTTCTGTAAAAGTAACCAATCGTTGCAAGACAATTGCTGTACCCAGCGGTTTTGCAGCAAGCACCGTTAACGGCGACGGTCTTATAACTATCAGTTACAACAATGCCGCAAGTATTCGAACTGGTATTGGGGTTACTAATGTAGGTTCATATACCGGTCAAATTGAAACTGCATCTAATAAAACATACTACATTGATCCGCATGTAGCAACGGCTAGAACAATAACTGGGTTCTATATAGAGTCGTATGGTGGTTCAGTAACGGCTACTTTGAAAAACGGATCTGACATCGTAAAGGCTGCAAGCGTCACAACTTCAAGTGGTGAGCAAACAAGTCTTGCAAATACAAGTGTAGCTGCAGATGCTGAGATTTCTTTAGTTCTTTCATCAAACTCCTCTGCTACAGATGTAGTATTTTCTGTGGAATACACTGAATGACCCCCCCACCAAATAAGTGGCTTTTCTTTCCTACTCCTGTTTCTTCAGGAGGAGAAACAGTTATTGATACTTACAATTTAGGAGGGAATGAGTGGAGGTGGCGTTCTACAAATAATTGGTGGAATCGTCTCAATCATGGAACTTGGACCTCTTCAAGCTCTACCACAGGATCACATCTTAAGATAGATTCTGGTAGTCGCATTTCTACAACAGGCGTTTTGTTTTCTGCTGGCGATCCTGATCAAGCAGGCTTAGGTTCTGATTGGGAAATTAGAGTAACTATTACCCCTTCTACTGGTGGAGTAAAAACGACTCTTCGTGGTAGTAATGCAGGTGCAGGTGATTCAATTTGGAATTGGGTGGATAGTGGTGGCAATACTGTAACCTTCAGTTCTTCTGACATGGAAAGTGGTGGTAACTGGGGATGGGATCAGGCAGATGCAGTAAAAATTGAACTTGTAGACCCGAGTTAAACCATGTACATCAATACAACAAGTAGAAGTCAGCCTTATGGTTTAGTTCCCGGTGATAGTTACCCTGTTACATTAAAGACTTGGCCTAAAACTATTTTGAATGGTTTTAGTCAAGTAACTCGTATGTCAGGGACTATCTCAGATACCCCGTATTCTTTAAGACTACCTAACTCTCAAAGTCGAGCAACGAACTTTAGTGACGGCAATAGGTTTAACAATACCCCAGAGATAAACCAACAAATCTTTAGCCCCACAATTTTCAATATTGATAATGTGGGGGGAGGAGGAGCTAACACTCACTTTGCTACAGTAACGGCAGGTGCTTCTCAACTTACGATTGGCGGGACAGATTACAATCCTGTCACCGTTAGTCCTGCAGCTGATGACACTGACAGTAAAGATTATGTAGTTAGTTTAGACACTACTCAGTTTGAGAATGCAGTCCAAGCAGCAGAGTCAAATGCTGCTTCAGATGGTTTTGGTATTGTTGTAGATAATAGTGGTAATTCAATTAATGCTAGTGGTCCTGACGACAACATAAACATTGCGGGTGATTATAATTCTACTGACCCTCAAGGTTCAGGTTCATATATCAATACTGATAAATCAGGCGCAGATACATTAAAGGTAGAGTTCAAACGAAATCTATTTGAAAACTTTACTTCTGATGACAGTAATGTTTTAACTGCAAGCGCACAAAATTCAACTCTTGACATTGCAGGTGGTACTGGAATTAGTACAGAGGCTTCTGGTAGCACTATAACAGTTGGATTAACTGAAGCTATTCATTCTTATTCTACAATTCAAACTGATGATACGTCGATATCTGCGGACGAAAAAAATCAAACTCTTAAGCTCACCAACAACACTACAAATACAGTTGTCAAAGATGTTCTCGTAATTGATGGCAACAATGCTTCTCCGGGAGGAACTGACGAAGTTCGTTTTTCTTTAACTCCAGTTCCTCATGCAGGCTTTGGTACTCAACTTGCAAGGATTACTGAAGACCTTAGCATTGAAGGAGGTATTTCAAGCATTAATATCTTGGGCGTATTGGTTTATTACTATAAGTACAAAGCAAGTGTTGGTACTGCAGATGGCTTGGGTAACTCATCCTCAAATTTTTCTCATGTTACAGGCAAAGAGATTTGGGATTTTGGCTTTAACTCTTTTAATCAAGTCATAACGCCTAATATTGGTTACGTTCATAAGAATCCAACTAGCCTGACTGATTCGGGTGCAACTTTGGTTTATGCTCCCTATTCTGTTAGTGATATTGTTTTAGTTCAACAGATTTCTTCTAATCGTTGGGTATTTGCAGGACCTTCTCAAATTAAGGCCATTTGTCCGTGACAGGTCCGGTTATTAGTTGTTGTTGTATTGACCCTGATACTGTATTTTTCTTTGTGCCATGTCCGGGCACTGATCCTTGCGCGGACACTTTCTTTGCTACAAAAAGTCAATGGGAAACAATTCTCGGACAAACTCCCCAAGAAGATGATGTTTATAAGTACGACAATGGTAATCGAGAAATACCTTGCGTTTATTGCGGTAAATTGCAAACTGCTTTTGCAGGCGGAAGCCCCGCACCTAGTGGGGGGTTTGAAAAACAAGATGATTGTGATGACGACGATTGCCCTGAACCATACTACTTTTTTACTCCCTGCAATGAAGCCTGCAATACTTATACAATGGCCGCAGTTGCGGATGTTTGGAATGACCTTCTTAGCATAACAATTGATTCTAGCAATCCATCTAGTTATGCAGGGACTTGGGAATTTACTAGGACTGATGGAGATCCTTGTTGTCATGTAGACGACAACGGTGATCCTATTGAAGGTGATCCTTGTCACAAATTTTGTGGCACTCTAAAAAACAATGGGTCAACTTCTAATCTTTGTTTTGACAGTTCTCATCCAGATAACACTCCCCCATGTGAAAAATGTTCTCCTGATACAGATGATGTTCAAGTTATTGGTTGTACTAATTGCAACAGCACTAGCGGTATGACTTTTGTTTTGAAGTCGGGGGGTTGCAATGATCCTGCTTGTGTTGAATGTAGAACCCAAGAATGTAATCGAACGGGATCTTCCAATCCTTCCAAGCTGGAGTACAAAGGAAGAAAGACTGTCACATTCAACAACTGGAACATTAATCAAAACATTGAAAACTGTGTTAATACGTCAAAGACGATTGCCACTTCAGACTACAACTTTGATATTCAAGTAATTATTGATTACACGGTTTACATGCAAGGAAATCAGTCAACAGGAGATTCATCTGATCCTGTACCAATAATTTTAAGCGAACATGCAAAGAACCCTTGTGTCGTTATTGACAATGTAAGTTTCAGTCACACATGGAATTTTTTAGCGACTTCTACACGCACTACATTTTCGGGACCCGGATGTTCTGGTTCAATACTAAGTGTGGAAGTTGCTAAAGATGAAATGATTAATGCTTCAATTTCTTTAGTTGATCAAGGAACGCCTTCTACAACTAGGCCTCCTCTCATTACCGAAGCAAGGCTCGAAAAAAGAATTTGTTTGTATGAAGACGGTGCTGAATGTTCGGGAACACCAAATCCAAATAATCAAGTTTGTCCTTTAGATATTGCCATTGATCAATGCATTATGAATTATTTGAATTGTGGAGAGTTGTATCTTCAATTAACCGCAACATACAAGTCTACATTTACAGATGCTGGTGGTACAACTGATGAGACTATAATTGGTCCAGTTATAAGCACAGTTCCTATTGGCATAACAACCGCTATGCTTCAAGATGATGCTAAAGAAATGTGTTGTTGTGATGACACCCCTGAATACAATTCTATGTATTGGACAGATTTTCCTTCAATCGCAGAGCTCACTACTGCATTGAGTTGGAATGGTGCTGATGAAACATCTCTTGCAGTTAATGGTTGTGATTTCGATAGGCAATATAAAGACGGTGGAGATTTACAACGTCTTTGGGATGACTCTGCAAATGCTTGGGGATTTGGTGCAGGCTTTGGTTTAAATAATGGTGTTCTTGATGGTGCTTATCTTGACCCAGAAGCAGGACTCGCTCATATAAATTTTGATGGTAGTCGAAATTATGCTTGTAATTTAGTTCGAGACGGCGAACCAATTTGGAGTTTTCAACTGCCTTCTCCTGCAACATCTCAATCTATTCCAAATGTAGATTCTGGAACTAGAGATATATCTGTTGATTACAGCATTAGCGAATCAGTTATAAGTCTTGAATGCATTCCTGATAACGAAGTCCCGGGAAGTAGTTGTGAAGATGGAGTATTGGACGTACCATGATCCAGTGCAAGTATTACATTTTAAAGAATGGTCGATGTCGTATTGGCGAGTTTGAAGGAAAGCCTTTAGAAGAAGACTGTGGTATTTGCGAAAAATACAAAGGTCCTGATAGAGGCCTTGGCGACAAAGTTGAAAAAGTCTTAAAGGCAACAGGTATTCAAAGAGCTTTTAAGACCATTAAACGTAAAAAGGGATGCGGTTGCGGAAAAAGAAGGAAGGCTTTGAACGACGCTTTCCCGAGCAAGGAAAACAAAAATGCCTGAAGTTAATAGAAGATGGGTTTATCCCACAGTTACTGCATCCCAAAACAAGGGTATTGAACGCACTGCTCTTTCTGGAGAAGGCACGGCTCATGAAGTTGTAGGAGTTGACGGTAGTAGGCGTTTTGGTTGCCGTCCTTCTTCTGGATTTCGTCTTGCTCACACCCTTGACATCTATAAGGACTTTAGTAGTTCTGGTGCTCGTGCATTCTCTTCTGTGGCTCCCCCCACTCAGGCGAAGACTTCTACTGTCACTGATTGTTTTCCAGTTAGTTTTCAAATCCGAGAGGGCGAATTTGGCCACGGGTTTGTTTATCGAGTAAAAAATATACTTAATACCGACTCAGGTATTTACATGGATTTTTGTCCAACTAATACAGTAGACGGTGCTACTGGTTGGCGTACTGTTTTGATCAGCGATCACAGTTCGTCTGCGGGAGGTCATGTTTCTAGCAACGACAAAATGGATGTCGTATCGATGGGCAAGTATGTAATTACACTTGTCAAGGGTCGGGTTCCTCGTGTTTTCTATATTGACTTTGACGGTACTTCCACTTATACCCATCAAGTTGTAAATGGAGGACCGGGACCTGCCCCTATTGTTCGAGGCTTTGGCGATACTACTCCTGTTTCTATTCCTAGAAGCACTTCCTTTCCATCTACTGTTATTCCGTTTGGCGAACTCCTCAATACTACTAGCACTCCTGCAAATAGCACTCCCAATAATGATGCACCTCACTTTGTAAGGTTATCTCCGGGGGATTACAGCTTTGCTTATTTTCTTCACGACAGTCATACTGGCCGTCGAAGTCTTCTTAGTTCTATTTCCAACAGGCAATCTTCTCAAACCCAAGGCTCTGCATGGGACACTAGTGGTGAATACATTAGCATGGAAGCTGAAGTAGACATCAATAAGTATGATCAGATTTATTTGTTTAGATCAGTCAAACTTCAGCAAGTGGGGGGGACCTATGCAGGGTCTATTCTCCATCTTGATACCATTTACAATATCTCTGATTCAGAAGGCGATACTGGCACTAAGAATAATGCTTCGTATAAAGGCATTACTGAATCAACCCCTGTATCTGGTGCAACTGCATCTTTTGTTTTCGGCTCTGACTTTGGAGCTCATGAAAACGAGACCATTACTCTTGAAGATGCAGCAGGAACTTCAAAGACTTATAAAATCAAAAACACTGGTGCTGTTGCTTCGAACCTAGAGTTTAATGAAGGTAGCAGTATTTCAGAGTGTGCTACGAACTTTGCTGCTCTTGTCAATGGGGCCAATGGTCACAATGGGACCATCACAGTTGTAGCCAATGGAGATTCGACCGCAGGAAAGATCTCGATGACGCAGGCGGTTGTTGGTTTGGGGGATACCACAATTTCCCACACAAGCAACTGGGACACTATGTGTTCATCTAATCCCCCCGCAGCATTTAGTGGGGGGAATGTTGTTTCTGGTAACTATCGGACAGCAGGCTATCGTGTTTACGAGTGTTTCTACCAACTTCCTGACTTGTCTCTTGCGATGCAAGACATATATTTGGACAAGAATGAAGGTGAAAAGGATATGCCGTTTGCAGGATCTGGTGTTGCTTATGACGGTACTCTTTTAGTTTCTGACCCCGAAGGTGAAACTGAACTTCTTACTGCTAACCTTGATTCTCGTACTCGCAATATTGGGGAGATTCGTTGGTCATCATTGACCGAAAGAAGCCCTGAACTGTTCCCTATCAACAACAAGTATACGCCTGACGTTTATCAGAATAGGGTTGAACGTCTAGCTAAAGCTGGTGAGTTTGTAGTAGGTTTTAGTTCTGATCGCATTTATCACATTCGTCGTAATGGCGTTTATCTTAAAATAGAAGATATGCATGCAGGATATGGTCTTGCTGCTCAAGACGCTTTCGCTTCTGCTGGTCCTCTTTGTTACTTTATTACGTCAAAAGGTTTGAAAGCAATCGCCAACAATGGTCAACTAGACGATGTTCAAGCCCTTGACAATTTGATTATGGAAGATTGGAAATCTAATCTTTCAGATCTTCGTATGGCATATGATCCGTACGCTTCGTGTCTTTTTATTATGAATCCTATTGCCAATCAAACTGCTTGCATGTGGTTTAATACTGGCAGGATCACGGAAATTCACGACACAAATTTCACTGATATACGTTCTGGCATGTGGCCAAAAACGTATACTCGAAATTCCTACGACAACACTACTCCTACTCCTACTACTTCTACAGTAATGGTGGAGAGGTCTTTCTTTCTCCAAAATCATCCAACGACTACTGCCAGTAGTATTACTGATGATTGGAGACCACGAGTCTATATTTTAGATATTGATCGAAACAAAGTTTTGGTAGGAAGCACCGATATTTCTGATGGCAAACCGATGCTTCGAACTTTAGATTGTCCGGGTGATTCTATTTTTACAGTTCACTCTGTAACTCAAGGTTCAGGTATCACTACTATTGGATTAAAAAGCGGAACTACTGGAACTAAGAATCTCAGCCATAACAGTAGTTTGCTTGGAGATCTAGTAGGTTCTCAAATGTACATATTGTCTTCTTCAACTCCAGAAAATGTAGGCACCAACGAGACAATTTTTAAACACGACAAAGGCACTGTGAATGCTGATGGCAGTGGAAGCATTGATATTGTCACCAATAAATTTAGTAACATTGCTGTTGATGACGTAATTACGATTAGCCCTATGAAGGTTCGTTATATAGGTGGGGCTTTGCCAATGATTCGCAGCGAAGACAAAAAAGTTATTACGTCTTTTGATATGTTCCAGAACAAGCAAATTTCTTCGGTAGGCTGCCACTTTACAGACGTTAGTGGGGGGGTCACTGGTTACAAGTTTTTCCAAGGACAGGTTTACAATACAGCAACAGATTCTGCTGCAGTAACTGCATTTCCTTTAGATTTTTCAGGTAGTATTATTGGAGATTCTATTAAGAATGGGGAATCTGATGATTACGCAGCGTTTACTGCAACTGGCCTTACTACTACCGGAAAACACGGCATTCAGGATAGTGCTCTTAATCCCGGATTTGAGACTTTCGTACCAGACCTTGATTATAAATTGATGGCTTTGATTTGCAGGGGTAGAACAACCGGAACTGATACCGGAGACAGGAATATACCATGAGTGCATACGGTGGTAATGAATATATGAATCTTATTAATCAAGGTCCGGGCTCAGGGTCTGCTCCTTCAGGGGGCTATTCTCAGGGCGGACCTTCTAACCCCAATGATTTCATGAATTTCTTCGTTAATCCTGATTCTATGGATCCTGTTGATAGAGCTAAATCCATGGGTTTTGTACCGATGAAGGGAGAACCAGATAGCTTTGTTTCAATAGGTCCCGGCATTGGTAAAATTCTTAGTCGATCCCATTTTGAAGATCAGCCCCAAGGCGCAAATATTATGGGGCAAGCGGCATTTCAAGATTTCATGAACTTCCTTGATGCTACAAATCAGAACTACCAAGAAGGACGGGGAGCAATTGATGACGTTCGCCAGTCCGTTGTTGGGGGGGCTGAAGATATTCGCACCGGAGGCCAAGATGCTTTTGATTATATGAATACTTTGGCAGAAGGGTCCCGAGCCGAAGGCCAACAGATGTACGACGACACTGTAACTCGTACCGGTGAAATGGTGGATGAGTATGCCAAAGAACGTATGGAGCGGTTGCCTGCGGAACTTTCAACGGGACTCGCCCGCAGACAGACTAACAGCCAAACTCGTCAACAGATTGAAGCCGAAGCGAAGGCAGGAAAACCTGAAGCATCTCAGGCTTTGATGAAATTTGAGCAAGCCGAGAACGAACACTACATGCAAGAATCTGCTCGTCTTGGTACCCAAGCAGCAGATGCAATCATGAGTGCAAAGTTCCAACGCGAAGGAGTGATCCAGTCAGCTGCTGGCCTTAAGTCTTCTTATGAAGCAAGGGCCGATGAAATGGGTAAGACCGGTATGGCTATGCAGCAAAGTGCAATTTCAACTGCTGCAAACTTTGAAGCTCAAGGAATGAGCGGTGTAGCCAATATAGTTTTATCTAATCCCTATAGTCCTGTAGCACTACTTCCTACGATTATGGCGATGTTTCAATACACTCAAACTCCGGGTTCAGGTGAGTTTGATATTGATGAGAGTTTCTTCTCTGATTACATTCCCGGTTCATCTGGTTCAATGATAGCTTGAGGTAATTATGACTCGACTTAATTCTGCTGTAACTCCTGAGTCCATTCAATCTATGAAGATTGGTGGAGAAATGAATCTTGCTCAACAGAAGTTGAATCAAGAGGCTGCTGATCGTGCTCAGCGAGGTCAAATTGCTCGTCAAAGAATGCAAGTTGAACGGGAAGGCCAGAAACAAAGGAATATTTCTGATCAACTTAATCGTCGGATGGAAAGAGATATTGCTTATGATCGGATGGCTCAGGCTGCCTATGACGCAGAGGAAAATAGACGGATTCGAGTTGAAAGCGATAAACTTAGTCGTGAGCTTTCTCAAAAGCAATTTGAAGAAGAGAAGCGTCAATACGATCTTGACAGGCAGTTGCAAATAAAACAATATGAAAAGGTTCAAAGACTAGAAGAGCTAAAGATTGAAAAGGAACTTTCAATTGCTGAAAAGGGACTTGAAGCAAGTCAAGAAGAAATGAAAATTCTTACGGAGTTGGAAAAGGAGATTTCACAACATCAATCGAATCTCGTTAGGGCTCATGCAGACATACAGGGCAAATCAGAAGATTTTCGTCGATTTCTTCCTCAACATCTCAAAAATATTGGGGATGAAGTTTCTGGTCTTACAGAGTTTTCTGATCCCGCACTGTCTAGAATTGCAGGGAACATGGACGGTGATAACCACTACCTGCACCCTAGAACTTACGGCGGACAAGAAGCCCCTATTAGGGGGGCTATTGCAGACTCTGGAATCACAAATCCTTATGGTCTTTTTGGTCTTGTTGGTGCATTTACAGGAGCTCTAGATTCTAGAGATACTGCAATTTTGGGTGCTATAGGAGAAGATACTCCTGCAACAGGTCTTATTGATCACGACACTGATGGTACAGGAGGGTTTACTCCTTACAACACTCAAAGAATAGATGACCTTGGTGTGCGTCTTGAGCAAGATTATGCTAGAGAAATTGCTTCTGGTCTAATCACTGCTGATCCAGAAAAAGCAGCTCTATTCTCTCAAGACATTGCTCGTGCGTTTAGACGTGCTTCTGAATTCTCAAACAAGACTAGAAAGGAAAGAGCCCGAGCTCTTCCTGAAATTATGGGTGAGCTTAATAATGCCGCTGCTGCATATGGGATTAACCCTGCTGTTCTTGGCAATGTTCTTTCTGGTGTTAAGAATGATGTCAGTGCAAGAACTAACGAATATCTCAAAGGTGGTTGGGCGGGTATGACCCTAGAAGATATCGAACCGGATGTAATGACTACTCGTTCTGGTGCAAGAGAAGGCCAAAACATGAGTCGTCAATTTGACCACTTTGTTGGTTCTAAGTGGTATACTCAAAAGAATGTTTCAGGAATTCTTTCTCTTGGCAGTGCTGCAACCACTACTGATGAAATTCTTGTTCGTATTGATGGTTTGCAAAGAGATGATATTAGCAGTGAAAATATCATGGACATTATTGGGGATCGAGGTTTTATTGACGTAGATGGTGATGGCATTGTTCAGCCGGGAGAAGGCATGGAAGAAGTTATTGCTATGGCTGAAGAGCTAATTGCTGGAAAGGATGAAGTTAAAGCCCTTGAGGAAACCCTCGAAGAGGCTAGGAAGAAAGAGGCTCGTGGCGTAGGTAGAGCAGAAGTTCAAAGAAGAGCCGCAGAGGAACGTGCACGGATCGAAGCAATTAAGAAACTTCTTGTTGATATGAAGGCTACGAATTGAGGAATTGGAAAGTCATAGCAAAGAAGGTTGAGGCTCTTCATCCCGGAGGGCGTGTGCTTCTTGAGTCCCCCCACGTTCCTTGGGAGTATCTTCCTGAAGAGGCAGAGGAGTTTATCCATGATGACACTTCCGAAGAGTTTGAGGGTGACGATATAAATGCCAAGGACGTTCGGCGGTTTTTGTGGGATAATAGAAACAACCGAAAATCTAAAAGAGATCGCGCATTTGTGGTTTCTCGTTATGATGAAGACAAGAATGTTTCGATTGTTTCTTTGGGAACGGTCACCAGCAAAGACGTTGTAGAAAGGATTACTTGTGGCTAGAAGAATAATTAGAGGACTGCTTCCTCCCGGTAGTGGGGGGAAAGCTCTTAGCCGTCGTAATCCTTATGCGAGGGAACGCTCTCCTGTTGATGAAGTTATCGATGCGGAGTTTACGGTAAATCCTTCTCGTTCAGAAAGCACCGCACTTGGTTTTCCTCGTGGTTCTACTGGTCTTCCTACTCGTCCCCCCAATGCTGCTGGGGCAAGGGACATTCTTGGCAAGGTCCCTATCGGTCTTGGTAAGAAACTTCTTTACGGTGCGGGTGTTGTAGGTAATGTTCTTCTTATACTTGACCTCCTTTCTTCTATTAACGAGTCTGCTCAATCTAGTCAACGAAACATGGCTGCATCTCGTGCTGGTTATGGAGGCAGAGTTGAAGAGTCTTTGAGTAATCTTCTTGCAGGTGACAGGCTAGGTGTTTCTAGCGAAGCGGCTAGAGTAGCCATGATTAAAAATCGATCGCCTGAAATTTCTCCAGAACTCATGGAGATTATTAGAGACTCTGACATAAAAGAACTTCTTAAAGCAAGGCACCAACCCAAGCCTTCTGTCAAGGAAGCATATGCAAGGGTAGGGCTTCTCTAATGAGTAAACTGAGGGCAATTAAAAACTTCCTTAAGTCTACTGCTGGCATTGGTCCTGAAGAGTCTGCAAGGAGCCTTGCTGCTAGCAATCCTTTAATTGCTCTTGGACTTGGTGTTCCTGCAGCAGGTTTTCTCGGTTCTGAAATTGTCGGCCCTATTGCTCGGGGTGCTTATGATGCCTCTCCTATACCATCAATTTATGATGACTACTCAGGAATAACTGGCCGTAGGTATGACAACTACCAACAGTCACTGAATAACAAGATAACTCAAACTCTTCAATCTCAACGAATAGAACAGATGGTGCAGCGAAATATGGCAATTGTTGCCAATCGTGATCCCCATCTCTTCAACCAAGTTATGGCAGGTCGTATCTTGCCTAAAGGTGCCGTCGTCTTGGGAGGTCCAAGGCGGCAAGATCTTATGGAGGAACTCGCCTACGCAATGGGCACCTCCTCGTCCCCAGAGGACTTCTCCTCTCTCGTCTCGTAGGAATTTGAATTATGAGCGTTCTTGAACACAACCTCGACGTTACTAACACCAAGGCTGACAGCCAGTTCCCCGATGAATTTGGTGTTCTTCACTTTGGCCCTCTTGCGGCTGCGGGCGTTGCTCTTGACACCAACAAGATTGCAGCCCTTATGGTTACTGACCGGGATATTTATATTGATTCGGTTACTGCAAGAGCCACTACAGACTCTACTGATGACACCACTTTCCATCTTGCTTATGTCCCATCGGGTTCTGCTGCGGCAGCCGCAAACACTGTTACCGTGACTGGCAGTCTTGACTCTGACATGGGTGACAACACTACTGTTTCAGCCAAGGGTCTGTCTACTTCTCAAGATGCAAACAAGGTTCCTGCGGGATCTCTTCTTGTTCTTGAAGGTGCTGCTGCTCCTGCTGGAATTGTTAATCTTGTTCTGACTGTTCGGTATCACACTCGTCCCTTCTGATGTCAGAACGCTTCGACGAGGAAGGCTTTGTCGCAGGATCGTTTGACCCTATTAAGATCTACGATGCGCCCATGGTGGCGTTGTCACAGATGTTTGAGGGGGAGGCATCCTTTAGGAGCCTACGAGATACTTTCTTGGATCCCGCCTCGCTTTCACCGGCAGAGCGGGACTCCTTCTCGTCTCGTCTTAAAATGTCAACGGGCAACAACCCGCTGACAAATGCTTTGATTGATGTAGGCACGAACCCTTTTGTGTGGTTTATGTTTGTCACATCGCCTGCTGGAGGAGCCGCTCTAAAAAGTGGGGGGAAGTTGTTTTCGGGCCTTCGCTCCAAGGTTCCTTCTGTTGACAGTGAGGGCAAGGAGTTCTTCAAGTTCCTTACCGGCAGGTACAACCCTGTCACTAGTATGCTGGGGCTGCTCAACGCTCACCAGTATGGTGCTGGTACTCCTCTGAGTTCTGTGCTTCATTCGTTTTCGACTCGTTTCAGTGAGTTGACTCGACAAGACACTCTTGCCATGAAGCCATTCTTCGACGATGCTTTGGAGAATATCTCCAAGAAGTTCGGCACTAACGTCAGGAGTCTTGATCCCAACGATGCAGGAGTTGCCACTGCCACTATTGATGGTGAAGTGGTATCGTTGCGGGAATACCTGAAGAAGTTCAATACCTATGCCTACATGCACATGTCAGGCATGAACAGGAATTTGGTTCGTTCTTCTTCTCGTATTGTCGAAAACGCCAAGGTTGTTGTAAAGACAGAGACTGGAGAAAGTCTTGCTTTCGATCTCGACCCTGCCCAGCAAGACAAACTTGCAAAGTTCCAAAGCACGATTAACGGTTTGAAGAGGAACCGTATTGATGCGGACAAGATAGGTGATGTTCCTGAGGTTGAAAAGATTGATCGTTTAATTATCAATCAGGCCAAGAAGCGAGCCAAGTATCTTGAAGATCAATACGACATAGGTCAGACGGTTGACTACAAGGCGGGTGTTTCTTACACCCCCACTAGGGCGAGTGACGCTTCCTACCAAAAGGGTGAAGCACCTTTCCGTGTATTGACTGAGAGTGAAGTTGTTGAAGCCATTGACACCGACAATATCAGCGGTCAGTGGTTGTCGAGAGAGGGTTTTATGCCTCTTCTTGACCAAAGCCGTTCTATGATGAAGGGGCGGTATGCCGATCTCTTTGGTAACAAGGAACTCTACGACAGGACTGGCAATTTTGAGTTTGATGACGACAAGTTGACTCGTATATTTGTCAGTCTGTCAAGCAACACCAGTGCAAGGACAGCAGAAGAAATTTCCAACGTCCTGCACAAGGAGTTGCAGGGGTTTGTAGGCAACGAAGGCTACAAGAAAATCGTTAAAGCGATGACTCCTGACGAGCGTGGTCGAGTCAAGATGACTCCAGACCAGTTCAAGAAAATCCTTCGTGATGTTCGTAGTGAAGCAGACGACCAAGAACACTTCATGTCCCGAAATGTCTGGTCTTATGTTGACGATATAGAGGGGGCTGAACCTCTCAAGCGTAGGACGGATAGTGTTCGAGTCAACCGCAAGGACCGGGTTGCTCATTTGTCGGGTCGGGTAAACGAGCGAAACATTTATGACCCCCACATTGACTCGGATGACTTGAGTGTTCTTCTTCAAGACTATGAACGCAAGGGCATTTCATCTGAAAAGCTGAGGCAGAGAGTAGGTAGAGCGAGAGAATACGAACTCACCAATCCTTCTACGAGGGAGTTTGGTCGTACTCAGGTAATGAATCTTGATTGGCTCACCTCCTTCAACCGTTACCTGAAGCAGACTCGTAATGATGTTGCTCTTCACATTGATGATGCTACGAAAGACAGGTTTATTCGGAGGGCCAAGACTGATGCCGAGTTTAAGCAGACTCTTAAAGGTCAGAAAGTGGGTCTTCGGCGCAAGTCAGAACGAGACTTGTTTGGTCCAAGTCGCAGTCGCTATGACTATCTTCGTGCGGTAACAGATGTTATTGCTGGCGTTGATGATGAGATTGGTAAGGCTGGTGGTGAAAGAGCCCGTGAATACATCATGGGTAGCCTTGTAGAACGTATGCGTGGTGCCATGCCTATGCGGGATTTGGTGAGTGAGACTGTTACTCTTCAAGCCCTAGACATGGCAAAGAGGATGTCTGATAGTAAAGCCTTCAAAAAACTTGAGGGTATGGGTGGTATCCCAGAGAAGTTCGTAAAGAGTCTTCGCAACTATGGAGACATGACACTTGAAGATGCTAGTGGTAGTTCTCTTGGTCGCGGCATTACCAAAACGTTTTATGTGTCCCACCTTGGTTTGAATCTTCCATCCGCAATGTTGAACCTCATGCAGCCTTTGATGTATGCGGCAACATGGATGGATCCAGATGTGATGATCAAGGCTTACGGCCAAGGCTTGAAGCAGTATTTTGGATATATCCAAGAACGCTTGAAGATGCCATTTAATGCGGACAAGTTGCTGGTGGATCAGTTGAGGGCCAAACATTTCCGTCTCTCAAACGTTGAGACTGGTGATCGCCCTTTGGGCTTAGATCTTTTGGACATCCGTGCAACTGACCATGAAATCTTGGATTCATTTGCATTTTCTTCTGCCGCCAACCTGAAGAAGCAGGGGGGACTGGACTTCTGGGCTTCTGAAGTGCCCATGAAGTTGTTTACGCATACTGAAATCTTCAACCGTGTCGTGACCGGCGAGGCAATGTTGGGTCAGTTGAAGAAAGCGGGCCGTATCAAGGACCTTGCTGAGTCTGGCCTCGGCACCCCTCACCGCATTGTGGGGGGAGGAAAGTTTGCCGATGTTGAGGTAGCTGAGAATGTAAAGGAGATGGTTCAGAATACTCAGTTCGGATCTGACCTCATTAACAGTCCTGACCTGTTCCAGAGGACGGGGTTTGGTATTCCGTGGGTACGCCAGTTCTTTACGTTCCCGCTCCGTACTTTGACGGCGTGGACCGATACGGCTCCCATGGTGAATCAAGGTCGCCGTACTTGGGGGTTGACGGGCTTTGAGACGCAAGGTCGCTGGACTGCCATGTCTCACGACTTTATGCGAATGATGGGTACTGGGGCTATTGCCTACGAAATTGGCAAAAACCTTGCGGGAGTGGACCTGTCTAGGGGCCTCCCCGGACAGACTCTCTACGAATCAACGATTGTTGGGCCGATGTTGTTGGAGCCTGATTCTGATCTCGCCTACAACCTGCCTATGTCTCCTGCTTTTGACATCATCTCAGACGCTTTTAATGCCGTCACAGAGGACGATGTGAGCCTTTTGGGGGCCATGGCCCCCCGATTTGTTCCGGGCGGCATAGCGGCTTCTAGGCTCCTCAACGCAGCCCCCCGCGTATTTGAGCCCAGAGGATTTGCCGGGGGTCTCCAGAGGGAGTCTGCTGACTGGTCGTCTATGGATCAACAGGGTCAGGTGCCTATCTACCGGGCTGACGGCAGTTTGCTGGAGTACCGATCTGCGGCCAAGACGGTGTTGGGTGCTTTGGGTCTCAACACCTACATGTTCAAGACGGATCAGGAACTCAACTCTTTCCTCGTCAAGAACCGTCAGGCTGTTATTGACGAACGCCGTAAGTACATGGATGCCATGTTGGGCAACAACATGGAAAAGGCAAACCGTATCAAAGTGAACTTTGAGAAACGCTTCAAGTTCCCGCTGTCTGTCACTAAGGAACAAGTAGATAGGGCACTTCAGTTGAGGGAGATCCCACTGAAGGAACGCATGTACCAGCGAATCTCAAAGGACTTCAGGCCAGTTGTCAGACCGTACCTCGAAGAGCGGCTTGAGAGTCTTAAGGCCCGCACCCCAGAGGAGTTGGATCTGAGTGCCAAGGAGAAGATGCGAGTGTTGCCTTCCACCTTTGAAACTTACGACCCGTACTCTGCGGTTACTGAATAATGGGGCCAGAACAAACAACTAAAGAGAAGCCTGCTTCATGCCCTGTCTGTGCGAAGAAAGAAACCCAACAACTTCGTAACGCTTTGCATGAGTGCAAGAACAGCGGTCGTGTCAAAGATAAGGCGATTGAGAAACTGAACAAACGTGTCTTCGTCTTGACGATGATTGCGATTGGGATTGCTGCGATCTTTGGTAAAGAGGCACTGGATACCGTCACCGAATGGATCAAGTCTATTGGTGAATTTAAGAACGCTGCAGGCGACTTGACTCAGGCCCGTAACATTCCTGCTCCGGGTGCATTGCCATTGCTTGCAGCGGCCTTTTTTGTGTCTCGCAAGTCAAGACGAAGATTTGACCCTTGAAAACTAAAATGAAGTTTAAAGGATGCCCCCGCCCCCCCGAATCGTTAAAGGGGCGGGGGCTGGGAAGGATGACTACTTTGCTTCAGCCAAGGCAAGGTTGAATGCCTTGGTGGTGTTGTCGTTGGCAGCACCCATGACCTTGTTGAAGTTACGGGTGTCTTCGCTACGACTCTTCTGTCGGTTTTGAAGCCATTGACTAGAAGCGTTGAATGCATTCCAATAGGTCTGGCCTGCTACACCCAAATCCGTATCAAAGTTTGTACAGACTTCCCAAATGCCCTTGGTAGCTCTGACAACAATACGCTTTTCGTCTTCGTTCTTGGGCTCTGTGGGAATGGGTTCAACGCACTTGCAGTACATCTGATGGAAGAACTTCTGCAAGTCATCGCGTGAAACAGTGGTGTTCCTTAGGTGATTGCACGCAGATTCAAAGTTGTTTAGTCCCCCCAGATACTTTTGCATCTGATCTCGTGCTTCATCTACTCGTGACAATATGTTTTGGGTGTGACGCAGACTGAAGACATTGTTCTTCTTCTGCATTGCCCATGACAACGTGTTGTTGCAGACAACCCTGATAGAGGTGGGTCGAGCTGAGAACGAGAGCGATCCGTCGTGGCCGTTGGACACCAAGACGTAGGGTACAACCGGGTCTTCTCTGCCGTTCTTGCCGAGGTCAAAGGTGTCAGCCTTCAACAGGAACCAAAGTCGCTTGCCGCCAAACAGTGAACCTGCCGACTCTACTTTGACGACAGTGTCCATCGACAGTTCTTCGCAGAACTTGGCGAGTTCGTAATTCTGAATAGGCTGGTACCCACTCGTCACACAACCAAGAACTTCCTTGGTGTCGCTTCTGTAGTTGAGTTGCCACTTGTCTGACTTGACGCTTGCATTGGAAGTAACGCCATAGACTTCATTGGTTTGCAGAACAAGCCAGTCAAGGTTTGCAATCTTTAGGGCTTCGTCTGGAGTCGGTGCATCTTCGACGATGGTACCGAGTCCGTGCCATGCTTTCTCCTTGTGGAGTACGAGGCCGTCTGTGCTAGTGATTTCGTGTGCCATTTGATCCTTCCTATTCTACTGAAAAGTGTTGGTTAAGTCCAATATCTAAAACATTGTTGAGATCCGATGGGTCTTTTTCTCCACATTTGATCTGCTCTAACTGCTCTCTATTTACTATTGAAATGCAACAAGCATCTAAAGTTGCCCATGTTTCACCATCACTCAATACAACAATTGCAGT
>TARA_R100001591_G_scaffold12714_4_pt1 | contig 33196 bp, 61 predicted proteins | sample TARA_R100001591 | Tara Oceans TARA_R100001591 (sample SAMEA2622725) | marine metagenome | biome: marine biome (ENVO:00000447); feature: surface water layer (ENVO:00002042); material: "saline water (ENVO:00002010), including plankton (ENVO:xxxxxxxx)" | depth 5 m
ACCACAAATTAAACGGTTTTTACGAGCCAATCGCCCTGCCGTTTGTTTTGCCAGTTTATCCCTAAAAGCCACAACCCTTGCGTTTTGTGCCATTCCTTCATCAATTTTTGTTTTTCCACTTGTTAATCCCATGTTATCACCATTCTATTTCATCTAATTTTATTTCTAATTCTTTTCCTTTTGCATCTGCCCATCCTTGAAGAAGTTCTTTTAATTCTTCTGCGGATTGACACATATATCTTGTTTCTTTTGTTCCGATGTGCAACTTAGCCAAAAACTTTCCCAAGTCTCTTTCATTAGCACTCCATGTAATGAAATCTACATCTTTCAAATCAACAATATAACTTGTTTGTTTTACTAAATATCTATTCTCTTTTAAATCTTCCATATTTTACCCTCCAAAGGGAGAGGCTTCGCACCTCTTTGACCGTCATTAACGCCAACGATTACACAAAGGAAGGTTTTTAATCAAAACCAGTCAAAATCCTCTTCAACTGGAACTGAAACTTCTACTGCTGAACCATGACGAACTGTGCAGTAAATACCAGCAACATTGATTGTAGTTGGCTCAACTCCTTCATCTGTTGTTCTTTGGCTTGTTCGGCCAATAACAATGACAGAAGAACCAATACCGAAATCAAGCGTTAAATGCTCAGGAATCCAGCAAGTAGTGATACCGCTTTCATCTGAATCATAATCCATTTCTGCATTCAAATCAGTTAGATTAATGATTCTGTTTCCATTCTTTGTTGGAGTCATATTCATATTACAAACAGTTCCGTCCGTAATCACATATCTCTCCTTAGAAGGAAGGGCTTGTCGGCCAATATGTGCCTTATCCATATCAACGAGAGGAACAAGATGAGATTCAAAGTTTTCTCTCAAGCAATCCTCAAAGTCAAAAGATGACATATCACGATAAAGTTCGTTTTCGGGGTTCATCTCGGAATTAAGAGAAAGGCTTTGTAAAGTCAAGTCCTTTGCACCATAAATATCCGTTCCGTTGTCATTAGCAACACAAAGGAAATGCACCCATTCAAAAGTATTTGGTGCAAAATCAACGCCTTGTTGATTCTTATAAGAGAAATAATAAGGCTTCATTTCCTCCGTTGCTCCAATAGAACCAAAGAAAACACCGCTTCGTCGCATTTGTTCTGCGGGAAGAGGCTTACCGTAATTGTTGTTTTTACCGCCATTCATGTAAGTGGCAGTATTATCCAAAGGAATGTAAAAACGACCATCTTCTGCTTCTTCTGCTCCTGATGGTAATGTTCCCATTGTCTTTTCATTATATTCTCCATTATGATAACGAGCAACAACCCATTTACCAAGCGCATTTTGCGAAGCAATAGCAACAATACCCTGTTCAAGAGCATTATCAGCATCTCGTATAAATTCTTCTTTTGCTTTCATTCTGTTCCAAGACATCATATCTCTTGGAGCATCTAAAGAAACAAAGAAACCGAATGCTGCTTTGTAAAAGGAATCGTTGCTCTTTTGTTCAGAACCTTCTGAATTTTGGGTTCTTCGCACATTTGCAACAAAGTTTCTCCAAAGACCCTTAGCAATAGGGTTTGTTGTTTCAATGTTATTTTCAGAACAAATCTCTTCAAATTTGCTCATCGCTTCTTCTGCGGTCATACTAATGTATGTCGCACTTTTTTCAATTTCTGCTTTCATGTTTTCATCCATATTTTTCACATCCATATTTTTGTTTTTGTTTTGTTTTTGTTCAAGTCTATGATAGTTGGCTAATGAGCCAAGAGGCTAAAACCTTTGGAGTCATAGTGGTTGAACGCCATTCGCTTTCTCCAATTGTTCGTAATACTTTGAATTTAATTTGTCTTTCTAAATCTGTTTCAATAACAGCATCATGTAAGCCAATACAAACCTCACGGATGGTATATCCGTTATGTAATAGGTCATGTATTTCGCTTAATGCGTAGGTAGTGTCTTTATTAACTATATTCATTAGCAATTTTTTATATTCATTTAATCCTGCATTTATTTGCGTTTTAAGGGTGGAATTGCTGGCTTTTGCCGCTTGTAGTTCCGTAATCGCCCTCCGCATATCACCATTCATAGCATATATAAAGGAGTGCAATTCATCTTGGGAGAATCGGGTTATTTCTTCAGCCTTGAGGATTAAAGATAAAACCTCCATCATAGCCTCATTAGAGAGAGGCTTAAAATGATAATTTGCACACCTACTTTGTAATGCAAAAATAATCTTATTTCTATCGTTGCAGGTAATAATAAAACGAATATTACTTGCATATCGTTCCATAATACGCTTTAGTGCGTTTTGTGCATCAGTGGTCATGCCATCCATTTCATCCAATAATACGATTCTAAATGGTGCATCACCAATTGTTCCGCTTTGTGCGATATTCTTGATAGTAGTTCGCACATTCTCTAATCTTCTATCATCTGATGCATTTACTTCAACATAATTATCTTTAAATGTTTCACCTAATATTTCTCTTCCAATGGCTAATCCTGCTCCTGTTTTACCATTTCCAGGATTTCCGTATAATAAAACATTAGGCATGTTTCTTTCTTCAATCCATCCTCTTGCATCTGATGTAAAATGTTCTTGTCCTATTACATCATTTAATTTCTTTGGTCTATATTTTTCTGTCCATAACATATTTATTCCTCACATAAATTCTTCTAAAGAAGATTGGGTAATTACAATAGGAGTCGTTTTCTTTCTCCTTCTTTTTTCACCAATCTTAAGAAGTCTGCATTCTGCATTGTTTAATTTCTTTTTTGCTTGTTCTTTAAACGCTTTATCTTTCAATAAAGCAGGAAGAAGTCTTTGATTTTTTACACCCAACCTTCTCGCTAATTTGGGTAATGGCGAATACGCTCTTCTTTTTGGCATATTTAATTGCCCAACAAATCCACCTGCATGGCAATAAGAAAGCATTTCATAAAAGTATCTTTGACTCCATCTGCGCTTTACTCTTCCATCAACAAAAATTAATCTGTTGGGGTGCATATTTTCAGATAACCAAGATAAAATCTGAGTATCTGATGGTTTGTTAAACAAAAGAACCTCAGCGATTAAATCTCTATCTCTTTCTTTTAGAAAGCCATTTACTATTGAGTAGGTATCTCTTTCTAAAGAAAAAGGAGTTTCGCTATTTGGCGCTATCTCTTTGATAGACTGTTCAAGAAAATTAGTAGAACCTGCTCTTTTAATTTTGCACATATCTTTTATTTCCTTCGGAACAGATTTTTGATTAATTGAAGTTAATACTACTTGACCACGATAATTTCTCATAATGTGCAAGATTTCTGATTTATCAGGTTTGTAATGCACATCTTCGATAACGATACCATTCTCCGCAGGAAATGAACCTACGTCAAAATCAATATCGTCGGCATAAAGAACAATAGGGTCATTAACAAATGTAAGTGCTTTTGTTGATTTCCCAGTTCCAGTTTTGCCTGTAAGTAGTATTGTTCTATTATCATTATTTTTATTGGTTAGTGCCATTAAATTACCCCTTTTATTTCTAATATTCTATCAAGCCCACTTGATGTTCTATGTTTATTTTCCGATATTAATTCTACAAGTTCTCTAAATGTTGCCCATTCACCTTTTGCATCAGGTAAATCGGGAACTAATTCTGTCAATTTATACAGATTTTTGATACCGCCAATCTTTAGAATTGGTTTTGGTCTAGTCTTTGATTCCTTTTCTTTGTAAGAAGAACTAATTTCATGTTGAAGAAGAGTTCTTTCTACTGCTCTAAGAAATGATTCTTTAGCACGAAGAATAATTTTCACCCTTACACGATAGCCTATTTGGGAGTCTTTTGCTCTTTCAATATTGAAATCTAACTTTCCTGCTGAAAGTAAGATACCCACTAACATATCTTTACTATACATGGGAATCGCTCCTATAATGTCCTAAATAGTCATTTTTATATCTTAGATATTTAAGGCCATCTAAAACAACCTCTTTTACTATTTCTTCTGTATCTAACATATCTCCACCAAAAACAAAAGAAACAGATGTTCCTTGAAAGGCTTTCCAAGCCACCGCCATTTCTTCATCAATATATTCAATAAAAACAGCAACATCAGACTTGAATCCTTTAATATCTAAAAAGAAAACTAATCCCTTTACTATTGTAGATAACTCTTCCTCTCTCAATGTTCCATAAATAAGAAATGTAAAACTAGTCGCTGTTCCAAACTCATCAATCCAATTTTGGATTTGAGCATCATTGAACATTAATTCTCATTCCTGCATATATTCCTTGTTTGAAGGCCAATATCCATTAGGTGCATTATTAGTCTCAAGCCAAAAGAGGTGCGCTTCTGTTATGCGTGAGTCGCCCCTGTTTATAGCGTTTTCTTCTGCGTTGCCTATCATGTTCGCAATTGCCGTCTCAACCCATTCAGTAATAAAAAACCTAGCGTTGTTTGAAACTTGTAAATCTGTATTTTCACGAATTAACTTAGTGATACTAATTTTAGTTGTTGGCTTAGGTCGTTGATATTTGGGCTTTTCAGGAACAATAATTTGATTATCCTCAATGTAAGGACAATACTTTTGCAAAACTAATTTAGGTCTACCTTGCTCATGTAAGATATTTTTAAGATGAGCATATCCTTGCTCATCAATCTTTAAACATCTATAAGTTATAGAATCAATAATTGTCATTTCTCCTTGTTGTATCATAATTCATCCCTCGCTTGTTCCAAAACTTTTTGAACCAATTCTATTGGTTTATCTCTTTCTAAGAAATCTAATGCGGTCATAAGAACCGCCTTCAATTTATTATCATAAGTTGCTTTAGCCTCATCTACTCCCAAGTCTTTTCTTAAACGCAAATGTTGAATAATTTTTTCATTTGTGTTTTTTCTTTTATAGTCAGTCTCTCCTGCTTTTTCCATTAGAACTGCTCTTCTTTGATAAAGACCTTCAAGCCAAGATTTATTTGCTACCAATCTTTGCTTGGTGCTTTTAATGCGAGCATTAACTTGTTTCAAATTCATTTTGGAAATCTTTTGAGGTCGTCCAAAAGAATCGGGCATATATTTTACATTCCATTTAGCGTGTTCTTCACTCATTCTAATCTCTCCACATCTTTTAAAGTGTTAATATCCGCAACAAACTTATCATCACGAATACGAATACAACGGGGGAATCTAAGTCCTAAGTTATCTTTAGCATCACGACTAACTAAATCAGCCTTTACTTCAAGGATAACAACAGGTGAAACAAAGAATTGTCCATTATCGAAGTTCTCAACATTACGTCTTAGTGTGTTGGTTAATTGAACTAAATCGCTATCCGAGAAGCCCGTTCCGCACCACCCAACGCTATGAAAACCATTATCAGCCTTCACGCCTAATTCAAAAGTGCCGAAAACATTGGCTCGTTTTCCTTCCCCGTATTTTGCGGAAAGGATAACAACATCCAAGTTTATCTGCGGAGGTTTGTATTTAGCCCAAAAAACGGAGCGTTTTCCTGATTGATATGGTTGGCTTGCATCTTTAACGATGATTCCTTCAAATCCTTCGTTGATTGCTTCATGGTAAAAGGCCATAATGTCGCCTTCGGTGATACGGTGTGCTTGATTAGGAAGGTCTTTCATCTTCTCTAATCGTTCTGTATATGATAAATCCATGACTGTTTCGTTGTTGAGCATCAGACAATCAAAAATAACCCATTCTACTTTGACCCGTTCCATAGCCTCTTGAACATTCTTTGAATGGACTCTTGTTCCCATTGTTTTATGGGGAGCAGGAGAGCCATTTTCTAAGATGGGATAGATTTCACCATCAAGAATAGCGTTTTTAACATCATAGGCCTGAACCAATTCAACAACATCGGGGAATTGCTGTGTTACAATTTTACCCTTACGGTTAAAAATCATAGTTTTGTCGCCATCAATATGAATCTGGTATCTGTTTCCATCGTATTTGTAATCAACAACAAAATCAGTCGGCCATTTATTCATCGGAACTTCCTTAGCAAGCATTGGACTGACAAATTTTCCGTAAGTTAAATCACAAGGAGGATTTAGATAGTTAGAATAATACTGGCAAACTACTTCAACAGAATTGAAATTCAAATGTTTCTTTACAACTGCTTGTCTCCTATTGTAATATTTAGCAATAATCTTCGCTACTGTTCCTTCGTTGATTCCATTTCTTGGAGTTCTGAGCAAATAGCGAATGAACCAGCGTCGTGCATTTGCAGACATAGCCAAAATTGACTCTTCAATCATTGAAAATTCATTGGAATCAATCTTTCCACAATTCATACACAAAAGACGATGAACATACTGGACTGAAAAGTTTCGTTGCTTTTCAGCCGATGGGTCAAGATGGTAAATTGCTTCTCCTAAATCATCGTGAGCATACATTAATCCATCAATTTCATCATCAAATACATCGAAGATTTTAGCCATCCACTTCTTTGCTTTGGCTAAACCAAGATTATTTGCTTCTAATTTATCTTTATCAAGAATTTGAAGCACTAAGGAAGGATTGCTCTTACTTGTCGTAAAACCTTCCAAGTCTCTCGTAATCCGACGAATTTGCTGCGTCGGTGTCAATTGGTCTGTTGCTTGTAACATTCTGCTCATATTCTCCCATGTCATCTGTAATCATCTCCTTATTGTTATTTATTTCTTTAATCAGTTGTTTTAGAAGGCTACTGATTTTACCTTCATGCTTTTCCGAATATTCCCACATGGCTCTTGCCAAGTATATCCAATCACTCTTCTTCATTATTTCCACCTTCAAGTCTTTGAAGAAGGCGTAAAAAATTCCACATTAACTGTTGAACAACTTCAACTTCTTCCTGCATTTGCATTTCCATAAATCGGTGCATCATATGAATAAAAGACGCTTGAGTAATAGCAGGTGCTAATCGTGCAAGAGAGTCATTATCATAGATTTCCCAATAACAGACGAAAGATGCTCTCGCCAAATAATTGCCATTCACAACATCATTATAACCTGAGTTAAAATGGTCTAATGCAGCATCTTTTAATTTCTTCTTCATCTGCTTTGACCAAGCATCAAATTTCTTGTTGTTCGTTGTAATCAAATATAGTTTATTCATTCTTCTTCCTCCAATGCATTAAATTCTGTCTTCCATTGACCCCAAAGATTACCACTACCCCTAAAGATTATTCCTCCCCTTTCATGCAACAAAGGGCGGATAGCCCTCATTTTATCTTCATAAGGTATATTACCTGATGCAAAATCGTGGTTAAGTAAATCAATAGCCTCTACAATATGCTGTTCGGTATTTGGGAATGTTTCCTTATACCTATTAAGACAATAATCAAGCATTCTATTATTTCTAGAATTTTCTTCTGATAGTTTTTGTTCTTCTTCAAGGCGAATTACCTCTTCTATTTGCGCCCATTGATTAAACACTTCATTGTGTTCATTTTGTAGCCAATCTAATAATTCATTATATCTATTCATTCTTGTTCACTCCTTTCTCTATGATACAGACTTATAGCCTCATGAACAACTTTGCATTGGTTTTTCCAATCTTTATTGTTTAGGCGATATTGCATTAAGTCCACTAAAAATAATTCTCCTCTTTTCCAAATAGAATCTTTAAGCGCATGAGCAGGTTCATACCCTGCTCTTGTTGCTTTATCTACAAAATTTTGAGGAAGGGCAATTTCAAATAATTTGATATGTAAAAGAGCAATACTACTAATAGTATATTCACCGTCTGTATAATACACGCCTCTTTCAGTATATTCTTCATCAGGATAATTTTCTCTAATATAATTACAGGTGTTTAATCCTCTATATTTTTGACAAATAGGTAGTGATTCAATATATTGAATCATATCTAATTTATCATAATTAGCACCGAAACGATTAGTGCGCTCAACTGATGGGAATACCCTAGATTTAACTTCATGGTAAGGATAGTTTTCCTTATAGAAACCAATCATCTTTCTGCTTTTTTCTTTCAGTATAGCAATTTCTGTTTTTAACTTAATAGCCTTTCGTTCTTTATCCCATTCTCCAAATCCTTCAAGAACATCAGGATGAGTATTCTTTAGATATTCTCTAATCTTATCATACTCATTAGCCTTTTTCCATTCTTCTATACTCATTCTTCTTCACCTAACCTTTTTTGTTCAGAATCCATAAATTCTCTCATCGCTTGATAAAACTTACCAAAACACAAATCAATATGTTCTTTTTGAACTCTACAACCTCTTCCACCTTTAGGGGGAACAGTCATACTATCTTCAACATACTGTGCAAATAAATCAATAATCTTTCCAGCGCACATTCCAAAACGAGGAACAGCATTATTTCCATATTGTCTTTCTTTATTTGCCGCCCGTAGGCTTTTCTTTGATTGAACATCACTCACTCTTTTCATCTAATTCTCTCCTTAAAATTTGTAATAACAATTTTGCTTCTTCGACATTCAACCGAATGCCCTTATTTGTTGGTTTGTCATTACGATACCAACGAATATCCATGACATCTAAATTCCAATAAATGCCACGCTTTATTTTACAGTCCATTTCAGCATTACGGACTATTGTTCCTTTAACTTCTAATTCGTCTGTCAATTCATCCACCCCTGTTTAAACTTCTCAAGGTCTTGTTTTGAAGTAAAATATCTTGGTGTATCTAATTCATCAAGGCGATTTACAACCCAACAAACACCACCGAGACTTGAAACCTGAACAATTTCAAATTGACCATCATTTACTTCCAAGACTTCGGCAGTATTTACTTCTGGAACTAAACCATATTTACGAGTAATTTCTCTCGCAACATCATGTATATTTTCTACAACATACTTGATAATATGTGCTCTTTGAATTGGAATCTTTGGGGCTACTTCAATTGCTAATTCTCCAGTCATATTACAGACTTTACATTTGTTTCCTTCACAAATAGGACATTTAACTCTCGCTTTATGCGGTGCAGGTAAAGTTACTGTTACTGCTTTCTTCATCCTTTATACCCCATAATTCGTTCTACTCTTTCATTTAGTCTGATTGCTAAATCATTATGACCTAATGCTTTCAGAATTGTAATAGCATCTACACATACATTGATTAGCCTATCTTCCACTATTCTTCCTCCTTATCTATTTTTAGACGGAATGCATCAAAACAATCTTGACACATACCAAATCTTCGCATATAGTAAGGCATCACACTTCTATTACATATTTGACATTCCATATTTATTCCTCCAATAATACTGCAACGTCTGTCGAATAAAACAATTGAGCAATTGACATGGCTGCTAAGAAACTATTCTTAGCAACCTTTACTGGGTCAAAAACTCCTGCATCTGCAAGATTTTCAAATTCACCAGTAAGAGCATTGAAACCTTCATCAGTAGCAAGAGGTGAAGGAATACTTTGATTAATTCCGCCATTTTGCATAAGGGTTTTCATTGGTTCTAATAACGCCTCTCTAAACCATTCTGGTAAAGGTCTAAATGATAATCTATAAAACGCATTACCTCCGCCAACAACAATACCTTCTTCTAAAGCAGCCTTTGTTGCGTGAAGTGCATCATCAAGTCTTTCTTTCTTTTCTCGCATTTCAATAGAAGATGAAGCACCAACCTTAATTGTAGCAACGCCACCCTTTAAACGAGCAACTCTTGATTTAATTCTAGCCAATTCATGTCCTTTCAAATCTTGTGCTTGTTCTTTCAATGAAGCGATTCTTTCTTTAGTTTCTCCTTCTCCACCAACAAAAGTCGTGCTTTCTTTGGTAATAACCACTTTAGCACAAGTTCCTAAATCGGTTTCTGTAAATAGTTTGGAGTCGTCCTTAGTTTCATCAATGAAAACCTTTCCGCCAACCAAAGACTGAATATCACCTAGTTCATCAATTTGAGCATCACCGAAGTTTGGTGCAAGAATTACTGCACATTCAACAGTTTTGTTCATAACATTCATCAATAGATTGTTAAGTGCTGAACCATCCATTCCTTTACACATAATTAGAAGGGGTCGGCTTTGACTGGCTGAATATTCAAGAAGAGGCATAATATCTTTAAAATGCCTCAAACCCATGTTTGACATAAAGATTACTGGGTTATCAAACTCAACCTTACCACTTTCTGTATTACACATAAGATGGCTCAAATATCCTTCTTGAATCTCCATACCATCACGAAGAATTAACTGAGTTTGATAATTATTTGATTCTTCAACAGTAACTACACCATCTCTTCCCACTTTAGATAAAGCGGCCTGAATTAGTTCACCTAAGTTTGAATCATTGTTTGATGCAATCGTAGCAACATTCTTAATATCAATATCTCTAACCTCAAGAGAGATTTCATCAAGCCAATTAATTGTAAATTCTTTTAGACTATCCATCAACTCATTAAACTGATGAACACTTTCTTTTGGAGGATTGTTATACAAATTATTACAAAAAGCCTGTGCCAAAATACAAGCCGTTGTTGTTCCATCACCAGAACTATCTTGTGCTTTACTGGCTAAATTCTGAACTAATTGAACACCCATCTGAACATAAGGGTCTTCATGTGAAACATACTTTGTAATTGTTACCCCGTCATTAATCACAACAGGAGGATTACCTTGCAAAATAACTGTTTTTGCTTGTGGCCCTAATGTTGGCTTTACTGTATCAGCAACCAAATTAATTCCTTGTAATAGTTTTTCTTTAACTTCTTTTCCTTTAATAATCATTCTTCTTCCTCTCTTGATTTTTTATAAGCCTCCATAAGAGTCTTGAGAATTGATGGATGTGTCTGAGATACCCATAAAACAAACTCAAACATAATTTCTTTTGCCCTTTCTTCAGAAAATGTTCTCATTCAAAAAACCCCCAACAAATATTCAACAGGAACAATAATCATATCATCATGGGTAACAAAACGGTGTCTATCATCAAATAGAACTAATTTACCCTCTACTTCGGGCATTGAAGGACATGAATGCACAATACCTGTACTATCAATCCTAACTTGAATACCTGACTTAGAAACCGAGTTTTCAAGTTTGATTATTGCATAATTGCCCAATGCTTTCATTCTTGTTCACCATATCCAGCAATACGAATCCAACGCTTCTTTGACAAATCATTCTCATCAACAAAGGTATAAACATGAGTCTTGTAAAACTCCTTAAGCCTCTTATCTCGTTCTGTTTTCTTTGACCAAGTAATGCCTGTATCTTTACGACGCTTATTTTTGTCGTTAGGATGATTTTGCATATGTCGCTCTCTTCGTTCTTTTGTAGTCAATTTTTCTGGTATGTCTTTTTTCATCTTCATTCTTCTTCATCTCCCCATGTTTGTGTTTTTTCATGCTTATGATTTCTATAAATTCTGAGTTGCTTTGGGTTTTTCTGCACCCAAAAACCATAATGGCCTTGTCCTCCAAGAACCCACGCTGTTTCCATAATTGGTTGCCATTGTGAAACAGTCCGAATATCTGTTCCACTAAAGTATGCAGCACCAAATGGATGAGTATGAATCCAACACTTAATAGGCAATTTCATTCCCATTGGTGGCTCAAAAAACTCAACATATCCTGCTGAACCAGTAGTTACAAAACAATTATTATTACCATCAATAACAACTTGCACTTCAAGATTAGGAAGAATAACTGTTGAAGCCTCCCAAATAGCATCATGAAATTCTAAATGATGCATATCTAAATTTTTATATGCCATTTGAACCCATTCTTCGGCTTTTACTCTCAATGCTTGTAATTCTTCTTCCTTTTCCATTTCAATGACCCCTTAGTTTCTGCAATTGTGCTTCCAACTTAGCCTGTTTCTTAGCCATCTTACGCTCTTTTCGTAGCGTTCTGCGACTCTTTTGTGGCGTTGGATTCTGCGATTGCTTACGAGTTTTAATCTCCTTAGAAGCCTCCATAAGCATAGAGATATGCTCAGGTTTTGTGCTATCAACCAGCATTTCTAAGCGAGTTGCGATAGCCCCGTATGGCCGATTAAATCGGTTTCGAGCCTCATCAATTGAAAGTTCGTAAAAGTTTAGAACAAGGTCATAATCCTGTTCTTTTGTCCAACGAGGTGCATATTTCTTACCCTTGTTTCCATGAGTCTTTTTCTTCTTAGGAGTCTTTTTGGTCTTTGTTGGCTGAACGCTCTTTAGAGTAGCAAATTGCCGAATAATTGTTTCGGGCTTTCGCAAATTCAAAGCCAATGCTTCTTCAACTGTTTCACAGTCACGAATCATTTGGAGTTCAGCAATAGTCATTCGACCACGCTTTGCTTTCTTTTGTTTCTTTTCGACAACTGGTTGATTCTTAGCCTTTTTCTTAAGAGAATAGAATCTTTGTTCAACCGCACGTTCTGTGCGATTAAGACCTAATGATAATGCTTCTCTAGCATTAGCGCACAAACCAATCTTTGCATCTTCTTCTTTTGTCCATTTCCTAACTTGTCTTTTCATTTTCTTCATCTCCTTCTTTATTTTTTTCTTTTTTGTTTTTATCTGTTCTTCTACCTTTTCTTCTTGTTGAATCTGTTTAACAACAAAATCAACATCATCATCTCGAATAATTCTTTGGAATTGTTCTTTAAATCCCGTAATTATCTGTGAAGTCTTAAAGTTATTTAGAAACATAGCCTGAATAAAATCAGTCTGTTCCTGCGTAAATTCTTTAGCAATATCAACATTCATTAATTCTTTATACTTAGCAGAACAACCACTACTATGTCGTTTTGTTCCATGTTTAGCATTTATTTCCTTAGCAACATTAGCCCATGTTAGCCCTTTTGCTCTTGAAATAATCAATGTTGCAATTTCATCATTTGTCCATTTACTCATACATTCACCACCATATATTCTCTCACTTGTTCTTCATTGAAATATCTTTGAATCCATTGTGCGCCTAATCCTGCAATTGCGACTTGCATGAAATGAACATTACTATTTGTTCCATCCCATGAATCCCCTTGACAAGAATAACTTCTATCATCTCCTGCTAAAAGCATATCGTACATCTTTGGGTCTGCTTTGTGCGACACAAGCGCAGCGTTTCTACCCTGCGCTCTAAGGTCAAGCCATTTAAGGCTTGTGTTGTATAAAGTTCGTCTTACTCCAATGTTATCCACGCAACAAATCACAAGGTCATAGCCTTCCATTTGTTTTTCAGTTAAAACTGGGTATTTACTGAAAGTAGTAACAGATTCATAGGAATCCATCATTACTTGAGCCTTATTTTGCCCAACGTGTCCTTTCTTAAAGTTTTGATAGGGTAAATTTTTTGTTTCTACATTATCAGGGTCAGCCACATGAATGCGGTAAAGACCAACTTTATCCAAAATAGGAATTAGAAAACTTCCAATTCCACCTGCTCCAATTACTAATATCTTTCTCATATTTATTCCTCCTCAACCAAATAGGTGATTTCCGCCACCATTGTTAATTTTGTTCGACATTTCATTGTCTTGATGATTAATGACATCCTGCAACAAACCAAATTTAACCAAAAACATATCATCTAGTTCTTTGGCTTGTAGTCTGACTAATGCTGATGCAGGGAAAAGAATAATACCTTCGTGATTATTCCTTACTCCTACCATATCTGAAAACATGGCATTACCTACCACTAATTCTCCAGATACCGTATGATGTTCGTATTTGTTTTCGCTATTCTTTGTATAGTATGTTAATTCTACATGATTCATAATTATTCACCTCTCCATTCAAGGTATTCTTCTGGTGTCAATACTTTTTCCATAATGGATAAGAAAAAACCAGATACTTCTTTTCTTTTTTCCTTTCTTCCGACATCTCTAATATATTCTATTAGTTGTTCTAGTTCAAAAATTAATTGTTTATCGTTCATATTTATTCCTCCTTCTTTTTCTTTCTTTGTTTTCTTTTTCTTTGTGCTTGTTTAGTTTTACGCATAGTAGTGGTCATTAAATCAATAGCCATTTTTCTGTTTGCTTCCTGAATAGGGTCATCTGATTTTTCAGGAACAACCCTCATTGGTATTGTTCCATGCTTTTTTCTTCTCTCTACGCATTTAGCGCACATACACGCATCTGCTGTAATAACTTGAGTTCCTCTATTTTGTAGTTCTGTAATCATTTCTTCAAAACTCATTTTTTTCTTCATGCTGATTCCCTCAAAAAGTTTTGCCATGCATAAATTCACGGCTTTCGTTATAGTCCATCTTTGCGATAATTGCTCCTGCAACATCTAAGTCTTTACCAAAGGCGTAATCCATAATACGAATTACTGCATCGGCTAATTCTTCTTCAAGATTAGTAAATTCAATTATCTTATTTGATGAAGGATTACCTTCACGCAAAGCCTCCAATGCTTCGCTTATTTCAGCGTGGATTAAAGCCATTCTTTCGCCATCATTTACTTCATCTTTCCAGAAGCCATGATTAACTGCATTCTTATATACTTTCTTTGCTATTCTATTCCATTCTTTTTCAAACATTTTATCACTCCGTTCTGTTATTGTATTCTCCATATAATCTAAAAGATTCAATGGTAGGGTAAGTGCTTTGATACATAGGGTTGTTTCTAATTAATCTCGCTTGCATAGTTCTATGAAAAGACCTATACTCCAATAGATTTGGAAAACTAGGAGAATCACGATTCGTGTCTAAAAAACTATACAATTTATTATGATAATCTAGTTTGCTTTTTATTTCGTTAGGAACTGCTCTTTCTGAGTGTCTTTCAGGAAGACCATCATATTCTTCGTCTGTTAGTAATTTGCTTTCATAAACATCTTTACAAGCATAGATTATACCTAAATTATAAATATCACTTGCTCTTGTTCTAATCACTATTATTCCTCCTCACTTGGTTTATCTCGAAGATACTCATGTTTAAACTTCTTCGCTAAATGAAGGCATTCAAATTTAGTATTCTCATTTATATCTTCACCACGCTGAACCTTTAGACTAAAAAGCCATTCTGCAATATGATTTGTAGATACTCCATCATCCAGCATAGCACTTAATTGACTCATCTTTCCCATTTTATTCACCTAATTCACTTAATTGTTTTCCTTTTACTTGACTGGCATTTTCAAGACCAACCATGCCAAGTATTTCTTTGGTCTGTCTCCAAATAACCCACCGAGAGAATCCTGTTTTCTCGGAGAGTAATTTATCTTTGATTGAAGTATTGACATTCATCTTAGCAGCAATCCAAATAATTGCTGCATAGTATGACCTGCCCTTGTTAAAGGTGTTCTTTTCTACTTTTGCTTCAAAGAACTCCAATACTTTCAAACATTGTCTCCTAAATTCCAAATCATCACTTACCTTAGATAAGGTCTGCTCAAGTTGGTATTGAGGATTAATTGGAGTGTAGTTTGCACTATTGCGATATAACTGATTAATTTTCCTAACGAGCCTTTTCACAGACTTTTCATTAGGATTAAATTCAGCCATAACATCTTTCATAGGATGAGGTGTTCCGTTTTCTTTTAACGCATAGAAAACAAGAGCCGTTGCTCTCGATTCATAACTACTCCTACCAAAGATGTTTTTGTTATGGACTTCCATATACAGTTTCTCAACTCTATCATTTAATTTTAGGTTCGGTGCAACATGGGATAAAACCATATTACAATGCATCAATCCCTTTTGAATATGTTGAGGGATGACACTATTCTTTCCGAACTTATTAAACTTGAAAGAACCTTTACCAGTAATAACTGAACCCAGTTTGCCTTTATCTGGTGAGTGCTTAACATTACCTACTTTATCCAAAATATGAACTGTTTCTTCAAACAATTCTTGAACTAAAACTAAGCCACATTGAGCACAAACTCTTTCTCCAAGAGTTTCGTCAAAAACATTCTCTTTACAACCACATTCATCGCAAATCATTATTATCAATCCTATATTCATTTGGTTCAGCCTTAAGATAAGACCTAATTGTATTAACTATATTTATTGTGTGAAAATCATTGATAAGTGCTAATGCTCTTGTTGCGAATTGGTCGCCTAATGGGGAACCCTCGGCCATATTGTCAATACAAATCGGCCCTTGCCATTTAGGGTCTGTAAATATTTTAAACTTCTCTCCTTCTTCATTTTCATCAACACTGACATTAGGTTGCCATACAAATGTAGATACCATTTGAATACCAGACTTATATCGGTTGTTAGTGAGTTTCCAATCATAATGTTTGCCTCTAACAAAGAGAGTAGTCAATGTTCCATCTTCACCATATTTTGCTGCAATCTTTCCAGCGTGTTGCTTCAACAAATCAGCGACTAATTCTAATGCTCTTGCATCAACAATATCCTGCATACGGTTTTGCATCAAGAACGCTCGCATGACCTTATCCTCCGCCTTCGATGGTTCACGACCCATTAACTTAGTATATAGTTTCTTTGGCCCTAATGTTTTCCAACTACCACGTTTTTTACCATGAAGATAAAAATTACAAAAGGAATCTAATTGGGAAGGAGTAATCTCTCCCCAAATACCATCACTAATTTCCATAGCAAGCATCTTATCATCAATCTGAACAACATTCAAGCGAACATCTTGTTGCACCATATTATCATAAAAATGATAAGGAGCACGATTTTCAAGGCAATACTTGACATTTTCTGGTAAATCAAGTGTTGCATACAATGAAGATAATAGCGTTGCGCCATCCTTTTCAAAACAAGCCTTGTAAGTAATTCTTGCTAATGCAGAACAAATGGTTGCTAAACTGTATGACTTGCCATTTAATTGATAACGAATGCCTTCTCTTGATAGAACAACAGGACATTGTTCAATGAATACAATATGGTGAAATTGTTCATCAAAACTATTTGGATTTGTCCAACGGTTTTTCTTTCTTGGCGAAATAATATTTCTCCAAAATCTTTCAAGTCCTGCTTGAATCGGGTCTTTCGCTTGTCTAAGGAAAGATACTCTTTGTTCTGGAGCAAAGCAAAAAGTTTCGCAAGTAACATTACATTCATAATAGCCTGAACTGTCATCGGGCTTACTTATTCTTAATTTCATATTATCACATCATATAGACATTTTTGTCATCATTATCACACTTATCGTGTATTTCATTCTTAATTTCGTGGGCTAACAAAAGTTGCCCTCCACACACACGACAGCGTGTGGCTATTTGTTTATTGCTCCTCTTATTGAGGACATATTTGGGATTCTTCTCTTTCATGCCAATGCCCCAGTTTTATTTTCATATCCATTCTAATTTTACATAAAGGGCAATCTTCTTCGTCTTCGCAGTTTGCCTCATAATATTCTATTGCTGCTCTCATTTTGACATATTCTTTCTTTAGATATTGAGTGAAGCCCATGTGAATGGCTTCTTCAATTTCCCACAGACATTTCATCACAGTAGTATTTAGTCTATATATTTTTTCGTCGTCATCCATGTAAGAATTACAGACATTCATTGCCATTCCTATTTTCTTTAGAGATTCATCAGATAAGTCTCTACATATTATTGTTATTGTTTCTAAATACTCTTCATAATTTTTGAAGAGTTTCATTTAATCACCTTAAATTTCGCAAGCACCGCCAGCACAGGCTAATTCGCCAGATAGGTCAGTATCATCTTGTAATTCTTGAACCATAGTTAAATCAACATCTTTCAATGATTCAGTCAATTTATCATATGTTTCTTTATTACAGGTTTCAAACGGTGCTTGAGTATATGTTCCGCCATCATAAGGCAAAACGGATAAGCCGTTGTAATAGTGGCGATTTAGCCACATCCAATCGGCTACTGTTTCCCATTCATCTTCTTTAATAGAAATTGTAGCGGAAACATTGTGAGTATTTAATCCATCATTGTGCCCTGCACGAACCCAACGAATACTAAAATTCTTTACTCGCTCTAATAAATCAAATACTGATTCATGTCGAGTAATCGCCCCTTTAGGTGCTTTTTGTGGAACTGAAATAACTGCCTGTTCGTGCGGATTGAAAAACTCATCTTCAACCAGTTCAGGATGGTTCTTAGAAAGATAACCATAGATTGCTTCATTCTTACCAACACGCAAACGACGAATATAATATTCATCGTGATAAGCATGAATACCCGAAGAAGTTCCTAAAACAAGAGAAGTCGTTCCCGCAGGTTTTACACAGGTTGTTCTTGAAGCAGGATTAATACCAATTAACTTAGCAACCTTTTCATTCTCTTTCTTTACTTCATAGGCGGCCATTTCTAAATCAAGATTTTCAACAATATTTGAAGCAATACCTGTCATGGAAACGCCTAACAAAGCATCTTTTTCAGTTGCCTTTCTCCATACTTCTCTAAGATAGTGAAAATCAGTATATCCAGCCTGTAATGTTCCTAAAAACGCTGCGGCTGATACTCTTGATTCTAAATCTGCTTGGTCTATAATATCTGAGGCATTTACTTCAGTTAAGTTGCAAAATTGATATGGTCGTAATGCAATTTCACAACATGGGTTTGTTCCCCAGTCTTTATCATTATTAAAATAAATTCCAGGTTCTCCTGAACCAGATGCTTTAATTCTATTCCACAAATCCATAAAGAAATCTCTTGTTACTCTATGTCGTAGTAATACTGCTGAATTGTTTGCTCTTCCTCTTTGAGGATTGTTTTCCCACCAATTACCAGATTTACAAGCAATCATTTCATGGTCATCTGCTGAAAATAAACTAATCATAGCGGCTCTCCTAATCCCTCCACTAAGAACAGCATCAGCAATATGGCACATAATATCATGTGCTTGAATTGGTTTCAACATAGAACCATTAGGAATGTTTTGAAGCATACCTTCAATTTTAACGAGACATTCTCTTAATGGTTGTGGGCCTGGCGCTTTTCCACCAGAAGTTTTCAAAAGAGAACCTTTTGGTCTAATATCAGAATAATCAAATGTAGGTGTAGATGTTCTAATACCAGTATAACATTCCATTAGAATCTTTACTGCATCAGCCCAACCTTCTATTGAATCATTAACTAAATATCGTCTTTGACGATTTGGATTAGGATGTTGAATAGGAGTCATCAATTCAACGTGGTGTCGTTGAACTGAATAGCCTACGCCTGTTCCTCCTAACAATAAGAACATAGCCTCGCTAAAAGCGATGTGAGTATCAATTGGCATATAAGCACAATTATAGACCCGATTAGGGCTAATTTCAATTGGCTTACCACCGAATTGCATAGAACGCATAGAAGGCAATACCTTCTTGGTCTTTACAAAGTGAGTATAAACATCACGAATATCCTTTTCAAGTTGCGGATAAGTTTTAATATGCATTTGCATATTTCTTTCTACAATTTCATCCCACGTTTCTCTTCGTAAGTCATTGGGCTTGTATTTTGCATATTTCATGTGAACTGTAATATCTGATAAAATTTTCTTATTTGGGGCTTGAGTCATATTTAACACCTGTATTTACTTCTTTTAGGTAATTCTGAAAGGTCTGAAAATGAGGACAACCAACGGCTTCCGTCTGTTATCACCCATTCTTTTTCTTCAAGGAATACCCAGTCCTTAAAATGCAGGATAGCATCTTTACCGCAAGTATTCAACAATTCATCTGTTGATGAAAATGTTTGCCCTGCGTATTCTATCCGAGTCTGCCCGTCTGCATAAATATACCCCCTGTTGCCCATAGCGAGGACATGGCGGGTTGCGTAAAAATCGGGCTTTACTACTGCTAAACCATTTATCTCAATAGCGGAGGAATATCTCCATCCTTTGAGGTTTAGCATTATTTTTAATCCATTTATGTCAATAAAATTGAATAGGTCGGGTGTCATCACCCAAAAAAGGGGATAGCGTAAGGAGGATTATTCCTAACGCTACCCCCAATGTGGTTTGGAAAAGTAGTGAAAACAATTACAATCAGTAATAGCCCCCGACAATAGCAGGGGTTAAATCAACCGATTGAACCGTTTCCCAGTTAATCTCGTTAATGGATTCACGGCTTGTGATTTCTCCATCAACAAAGACCCAATGTGTTGGGTGGCGGTCAATTTGGTCAATAACCTCGCTATTTGCGAGAGTTACTTCTGTATGTCCAGTTTCATTCATAATTCTTAACTTAATCATAATATCATCTCCGATGTGTTTTCTCTACTCTTCCAAAGTATATAAAGGAGTGCAAACCCTACTCCAAAGGGTAATCAGCATCCTCAAGGGCCGCCAGTAATCCTATTCCTATTAATCCTGTGGCTAATCCTATTGTTGTTAATGCCGCTACTTTAACTAATTTTCCTAACATTTATTTCATCTCCTTCATTATTTTTACAATTTTGTTATTCAATATCATTATTTGATTTTGAATTTTTTCTCGGAACTTTTTGTTCTCTTCTTCCATTTTAGCAATTTGCTCAATCAATTTTTCTTGAACTTTAGATTCAAGACTATCTAATCTATTATTGATAGATTCATTGAGTTTCTCAAAAATATCATTGTCTGTCATATTCAACATAGCATTACTTACTTCCGCAGAAATAAGAACATCAATATCAGTTATTTTCTTCGTTAGATTTTCCATTTCATCACGAAGAGACATTTCAAGATTATTATGTTTATTCTGTGTTCTGTGAATATGAATCGCTCTCTTTCTATGGGTGTGGCATTCATAACAACTTCTTTCCCATGATGCTGTTTTTGTGCTTTTAGTTGTAAATAGTTTACCACAATACTCGCATTTCTTTGTTATTCCTACCATATTTATTCAACCCTGTCCATCTTTTCGTATGCTCTTTGTTGTTCAAGATATGCAGTTAAAATCATATCTAGTTTTTCAGGTAGAGCATCAATAATACCTGCAATTAATCGTCGGTGAAGACTTAACCAAAGTCGATGATAAGTATTAATCACCACTTTTGGTTCATCATTTTCATTCTGCGATATTACCAATGGTGGCATATCTGCTGAGTCAATTATTCTAAATTCTACATTTTTATTCATATTAATTCCAACCTTTCTTTTTCTAATGCTACTGGGTGTTGAAAAAACCACCCAACATTTTCTCCTTCTTCGTCATACATATTCTCTCTCAAGTTAAGATTAGCAAATTTAATTGCCTCGTCTGTTGGAGAATATGCGAGTTTAAATGCTCGCCCATAGTCCATATATAATCGAACATTGTGTCTTTTGAAGAACTTATTCAGACTAATTAATAGAGCACGAATTGTGTTTATCATAGCCTCATCTGTTTGTTTAACTAATCCTGCATGAATTAGTGCATTCTTAAATTCTGCAATTTTTACATCCCTATTATTCAAAAGAACATTAAGAACAACAGTTTGCATTGTTTCTGTTTTACTATACATTTTTATTCCTCATTTGTGATTGTGTATGCGCCTTGAAATAACATCGAGTCGAGGGTATTTAAAGACCCCAAAAATGGCCGTCGTTAGGTCAAGGCTGGTCATTAGCGATAAATGGCGGGCATAACAGGAATCGAACCCGTATCTTCGGCTTAGAAGGCCAAAATGCTATCCATTACACCATATGCCCATAAGCCATTTATCACTGTGAATACGCTTCCGCAAGCGCAAGGGCATTGATTACATTCTTAGTATGAATGATGCCTTCAATTCGTTGAATGTCGTCATTTTCGTTCCTATCCACCGAATTGACAACTAACTGTGCTACAATTTGAGCAAGTTTTTGTGGGCTTGTGTTCACTAACAAGCGGGTTAATTCCTCTTTTAAGTGGTCTTTGAACTGTTGATTTAACAAACAATCCATACATTCGACATTCTCCATTATTTCAAGACGATGGTTTGGTACTTTATACCAACCTATTCCTTGACATTTTTCGCATGGATGGTCGGGTTCAGGTTCCTGTGAATTAATATAATGTTGTTCTTTAGGAGAATTTAGTCTACCTTGTGCATCTCTTGTCATCAAAAGTCCTCCGTTGTGCTAAAGAAACGAACTCTCTTTTGATTCCAATATTGAAGTGAAACCATAGCAAGAATCAGCATATTATAGTTATGCGCTGATTGATTGACACGAAACTCTTCAACAGATAATTCATAAAGATTACGTGCAACTTTAACTTTTTCTGTAACAATCTCTTCTTCCATCGCATCATGCAACGAACCAAATTCTTTCTTCAATTTATCTAATATTTTATTTTCAAATTCACTAAACATTTTATTCACCTGCCTTTTCTTTTAATTCATTCAAGCAAGAAAAACAATAAGGTTTTTTTCTGCTTACTACTACATTACATCCAATACATCGGTTTGCTATTCTAATATTCATATTTATTCCTCCTGTGGTGGCTTCCATCCTCTTCGCCAAACTGTGCTATCTCTATAATTCGGATGAGTAGAAAACATCCATTTGATAAGTTTCCAAAGAGCATCTTTAAGCACCTCTTCATCACGATGACTAAATTCCCAAAATTTTTGACCGCCATAAATATGGGGGTTTTGATATTCAAAAATCAGTTCCTCAAGTTTCTTTTTCCATACCATGTAGTCTACATCGTTTTCATCTAAGGTTTCTGAAATCATCTGTCTCATTGTCTCTACTCTTTTATCTCTTACATAACTCATATTTATTCCTCCATTAGTTGTTTTGGGTATCGTGGGTTTCGGGAATTATAGGCACGAACTCCTACATTATATTTCTTTGCGAAGTGATTCGCAGGAAACCAATCTGGTCGCCTATTGTTTCTCCATTCGGCAATATCCCATTTGCCTTCAAGATAGTAATGACGATAGGACTGTATTACAAATTCCCATTCGTCGTCAAATGTGTTCTTGATTCTGTATCTGTCATCCATAGCAATAGATACTGGTGTCAAAGAATCTTTATTGAATTGAAAATCAATAACCAAATCAGTATGAGAATTACATTGGAGTATTCTATGATATGAACCGTGTTCTATGATGTTTCCCTTTTCATCTTCTTTAGGGTAACGAATCTTGTGTTCTTCGCAAAGAGCCAATCCATGTTCAAAAAGCCACATAAAATTACAGAAAGATTGCCTCGCCCATATCGTTGAGGGGTGGTTTAGCATCGCTGGCTTCATCAGTTTTGACTCGTTAGCCTTGTGAAAAGCCTTAAGTTCACCCAAAGTCGGTTCTTTACCGTGTGCATTAACAAATTGCATATAAACAATATTAGTGTGCAGCATTTGACAGGTTTCTGTCGGCATTTTGATAATATGCTTATCAAGCATTTGTCGTGCTGATTCATGTGGGCATTTTGATAGTGCAAATATATTCATTCTTCTTCCTCTTGAGACATATCATATACATCGAAATACTCTTCCGCAGGAACATATTCCCTTATTTCAATTGTTAATTCCTTTAGGTTGGCTTCACGAATTGTTGCCAATCGCAACGATTCACTCCATGCTTGGCGTAAATCTTGCATTGTTTCATATTTTGTAATAGTTCTCTTTACAATCGTTCCGTCATCGTGAATAATATTCCCGTATGTTACTTTCATGTTCATATATGTTAATTCCATATTTAGTCCTCCTTAAATTCAAAGTCCTTGTTTTCGACTCGATAATACCATCGTCGAACCAATTCTCGAATTGTCTCACGGTCTGATAAAACAGTCATCAAAGCCTCATGGTTGCGTATATCAAATGGCCCATGATTTGCTGATTTCTTATCTTCACGATTTGCAGTATAACCTACTCCACAGGCCATAAGAACATCAAATAGTTGTTTCAATTGGTTAATTGAACCACTACCATATTTATCACTCAATAGTCTTTCTATATTCCATTTTGCTTGTTCTAAATTCATATTTATTCCTCCTCTAAAATTTCTGCCAATGCATCAAATAACTTTTCTTGATAGAAAAGAAAGATTTGATGCTGTAATACTGTTGCTATGTTTTCTCCTACATTGGATTCATCAATTACCCCATGATACAATTCCAATAATGTTGCTACTTCCATAATATCGACATAATACTGTGGAACAAGGCTTTCTACATATTCAGTAGTATATGAAGTGTCTCCATTATACTGCTTTAGATATTCCTTTGCTTCTTCTTTCCATAACATATTTATTCCTCTTCATCGTATGTACTCTTCAATACTCCCAATTCATGTCGAAGAAGACTTACACAAATTTTCCAATGTGAACTCATCTGTTCTTCGTATTGTAATGCTTTAGTAGCATATTCAAGTATTTTATACAAACATTCTCTTCTATTTTTATTCATTTTCATACATCCTTTTTATTGATATTTGGTATGCTTGATAAGGAGGCATACCTAAACTCCTTAGTTTTTTAAAGACCCTTGTTCTGTTCTTTTCCGCCCAATAACTCCTGAGTAAAAACTCCTTCTTGTATGGTCGGTGATTGTGAATCGGGATTATATCTTTCATTAATTTCATTGTAACAACTCTCGCAAATTTTGATTAGTATTTTATTGTCTACCTCTTCTAAGTTAAGACGCTGAAATTGAACCAACATATGATAGTCTGCACCTAAGAAACATATATTGCACTTGGGCCTACTTTTACTTTTCTTTGCTACAACAAAGAACTTTTTAATCCAATTAATCATAATTACACCTTGAAAGGCATGGGGAAAACAACTCATGGCAGGAGTCCATTTATTTCTGAGGTAGAAGAATGTTGTTTTTACTGAAAAAACCCCGTGAATAGGTGCAGGAAAACTATCAATAAATTATGTCAAGGAAGTAAAATGACAAGATTTGTTTGATAATTTTTACTTTTAAACCTGCGGTTTCAAGAAAGGTCGTAAACTAAGCGCACGATTGCTTTTACCTTTCATTGAATATGTTCTTCAATCAATTGACTAGCCTTCATTTTTGTAAGGTTATCTGTTCTGCCTTCATAACCAAGACTAATCAAATAATTGATTTGCTTTTCTGTTGCTGGGTCTTGAGTCAATACTTTTTCCAAAACAGACAATTGCCTATTGGTCATTGTTTTGCCTAGAAGCATTTGCTCCTTAATACTTGATAGAAACTCTCGTTCCCAATTATTACCAGCGAATGATTCGTCAAATATAGGCACACCATAATAGTCGCACATATTTTCAAACTCATCATTATTTGATTTTAGTGTTTCGTTTTGCTTAATTTCTTTAGCAATTGCTCTTGCTTTATCACGTTGTTCTCTTTCTTGTCGTTGTTTTTCACGAATAAGAACTTGTTCTAGTCTGCGCTTTTCATCTTCAATTGCTTGAAGACGACGCTTTTCGACATTCTCAGGAAGATTGTAAATACGCAAACGCTCCGCTTCTGCCTCTTCCGCACGAATACGGGCTTGTTCTCGTCGTTCTTCCGCCAATCTTCGTTTTTCTGCTATTTCAAAAATACGCTTTTCACGCTTTTCTTTTGCCTCATTAAATCGAGGTAAATACTGGGCTTGCATTACATAGAACAAAGACAAATCCTTCATTAGATTGTCATTAGGATAGCCTGTTGTATTAATCTGTGCTTTTGGATTTTCTGGATGATTCCATCGCCAAACGATAGAAGCCATCTTATAATCAGGAGAACCGAATTGACCATCTGCTCGCTTACGAATAACCTTTTCAGTATCATACCATTGTGTTTCAGGGTCATAATACATTTTCTTTGTATCACGAACATTGTAGAATAAATCCATTTCTTTGACTGAATCAAACATCAATTCAAATCCTTCACCATTGGCTTTCCACCATGCTTCGGCTTTCATTGATTTTGTTCGCACATCAATCCATGCTTGAATCTTTTCATCAGTAATAGCATCAACCGAAATACCCTCATCTTCTGCAATTGCTCGCATAATTAGATAAGTATTGATATGGTCGCTACCAACACATTCAACAATACCATTTTCAGTATTAGTAATTTGAAAATGATAAACTACAATATGTCCACAAAGACATTTACCTTGCCCCATTTGTGAGTTAGCGACCCAATCAGGAACTTCTTCGTTTCCTGCCCACCAAACTTCACCAGTAGCAATCCATTCTTCTTTTGCTTCATCATAATTATCAGCAACGGACAATTCAACCATTTTGCGCTTTAAGGCTCTATCCCATCGGCCATTACCTAATTCACGCTTTGCTACAATTGATTCCATATTTAGCCCTCCAAAATTGATTCGAGATAATCTCCAAGAAGAGAAATGACATAATTAGTTCCTCTATCTTGTTCAACAATACTCAATAAGTCTTCTAATATCTCATCAATATCTTCTTGCATCGCTTCTTCTTTTAAATGTTTAAGTGCTTCTAAATAAGTGTTCATCATATCTACCTCATATAATTGCTGGTCTTGGACCACAAAAGAACAAATTCTTCTTAGCCCTTGTAATCGCTACATAACAAAGATTATTGCCTTCCTTTCCTGAAAGTGGGTGTGGCATTCTGTCAGTTGCGAGAATATATACATTATCTGCTTCAAGTCCTTTAGCCTTGTGAACAGTCGAAAGCATAATTTCACCTTCATCTTTTGTGTCAAAGACACGCTTAATCTCTTCAATAATTCCTCCAACGGTTGTTGCTTTGTTAATGAAAATCTGAATACAATTGGCTTTATCTTCAAGAGCCATCGCTTGATTCTGTTTCTTTTGCTGAATTAGTCGTTGATAATTGTAAGCAAAGTCTTTTTGAAACAAACGCTCAAACTCCTCAACGCCCATGTTGTTGTTTTTACTAATTCTGTGAACGGCATTAATTAAACCTTTTGTCATATCTCTACCGAGAATATACGCAGATTTGCCTTGTGAAATCAAGTCGTAAAATGCTCCAACCAAAGGAGCATTGTAAGGACAAAGAACCATATCGTTTCGTTGTGGATTAAATGCTGAATCTACTACAACAGTTCCTTCAATAGCGGAATCGGGCGCAGTAAAGTCCTTTACATATCTATTTGCCTCTTTAACAACCGAAAGTGGACATCGCCAAGTAATTGATAGCGGCAATTCTGTAATTTCACGTCCAGTAGTTTCAAGACGGTCACGAAATAGGCTAATTGAATTTGAATCAGCCCCACGAAATCCGTAAATCGCTTGATTTTTGTCGCCAACAATGATACAACGACCACCATTTACGCACTTTGAAATCATTTCTCGTTGTGCTTCATTGAAATCTTGTGCTTCATCTACGAACATTACATCAAAATTAGGGAATGCATAGTTGTTTTCAAGAGGCAACCAAATCATATCATCAAAATCAACATGATAAGTTTGCGTTCTGCACATTGTCAAAATAGCAGGAATGCTCTCAATAGCCATGTTTTCTTCACGGTCTGAATCAAAGTTAATATTGTATTCATTAATTAGAGCGTAAATTGCTGCCTTATCTGTGCCATTAACACGGCTTCCCTTTACCAAAGATACTAATTTCTTTAGTGGGAAAACATTGTAATCTCCACCCATAAGGTCTTGAATAATGTTATTGAGTTTAAAGTTATTTACCTTTGTTTTGATATTTGCACGAATAGCAGCAAGTCCAAAAGAATGGAAGGTTCTTGCTTGCATTCCTTCAGGAAGTTTCTTTGCTAATTCTTTAGCAATTGAACTATTAAAAGCGAGAAAAGCACTACTTGTTCCGTAAGGAAGTCTGTTTGCCGCTTCTACAATTGTTGTTGTTTTTCCTGTTCCTGCACCTGCATTTACAATTAGGTGGTTTTCGCTGTTTTCTATGCAATTAAAGATTGCTTCTTGTTCATGTGTGTGTTTCATATTATCTACCTCTTAATATGTTGAATGCGAGAGGAAACTGCTTCATGGTTTTACAAGCCACTATCTCCGTGAGTTCACATTTTTGCAGTTATTACTGGATAAACCTCGTGAATAGGCGGGGAAAGGAGCATACCGATTACTCGGCATTTTACTTCTTTAGTAGCCCCTTGCTCGACTTTCCCCATGTATTTGAAATAAGTGCTGGGAGCAGGATTTGAACCTGCGAACCATTTTAGGACAGGAGTTTAAGCCCTGCGCTTTTAACCATGCTCAGCCATCCCAGCGTATTTATCGTTGTTCAATTAAAGCCACGCAAATTAATTTACAAAAGTGAAATAAGTCTGCTTTGCGACTGTTCAAGAACACCCCTTGCATACGGGGGCGTATATAGTCGGGCGCAGGGGGTCGCTCAAACGAATAGACCTAAAACCCTGCGTTTTGATAGAAAAAGTAAATTACCCATAAAGAAATACTTATGGCAATTGCGCCCCAAAATAACTTTAATCGAACATTGTTGGGCGGGTTGCATTTTGGATTGAGACAATAATGACTAGTTGAAATAACGCCATGATGAACATAAGACTCAAGAAGATGATTACTGTCCTTTGGTATATCAACACCACAAGACTGGCAAATTAAATCTTCTTTAGCCTTAACATAGACTTCTTCTACTAATCGCATCAAATCAACCCAAAGGTGGGGGAAGACTGAAAAGCAATCCCTCTGAAGGATGGAAGTGCTAAAAGGATATGACGGCCTTTTTCTATTATTATCAGCCTTTCCCCCATGTTGGAAGAAAGGAATGAGGGGAAGCCTGAACTTCCCCCCATTCGGCTATCATTGAATACAATTCAATGAATTACGACTTAAAGAACTTTAATGAGTATTAAACTCAGAGTTCTTCAGTAGATTCGCCTAAAAGGGAATCAACCGAGCCATCCCAAGAACCTTCTTTGAACATTTTGCCCAAATTGTTTCTTGTTCTCTTAACAACAGCAGAAGCGTAATCTTCTGCATTATCGTAAGAACCGCCACCAGATTTGATATGCTTCATTGTAATTGCACCAATTACTGCATCGTGGTTGTAGTAGCCAATAGCGGCTTCTTCAACAACTCCACAAATTCTGTCGATTGAAACACGAACTGCGGCTGGAACTGCGCTTTTTTGGCCTCGACGGAATGGAGTTCCGTCTCTTCCCTTCAAAAGAGCCTTTAATGCTCCTTCTGCGGCAGTTCGCTCATTAGCATTATTTGTGCCAATTTGCAGGTTCAGTTCAATCACTTGACGCAATCCTGCATCAAGCGTAGTGTCGGCTTCAAGGTATTCCTTCACCTCTATAACGAGGCTTTCCCATGTTGTATCATCCATGTATATTCTCTCCTTACCCTTTTCGGGCAACATCTTCACTTTGTCTTAGGTATATAAAGGAGTGCAGAATTGTCTCTCAATCAATCTCGATGGAGGCATTACTAACCTTTGGCTTAGACAGGCTCAGACCCAACGCAACTTCTTTCACTTGATTCTAAATTAAGCAAATCAAAACAATACATTACAATAAAACAAATCATATTTATTTCTTTCAATAGTTTGCCCAATGAAATAATTTTTGTTATCCGACACATGAGACTGTCTCGGCTATTGTCTCATCATGAGACGATAGGGTTATGCAACACAACCCTGCAAAACCTTGCAGAAACCTGCAAAAAAGGGTTGTCTCGTCTCGTCTCATGCGAATCATGAATATATCTCTCTACATAGCCTATAAGAAAATAAGGGTATATGTAAGAGAAGAAGAAGAAGATGATGATGATGAGATAGATGAGATAATGAGAAATATAAAATATATTTTTACTTATGTTACACAACCTTGAAGAATCTCTCATATGTTGTCTCGTCTCATTCCCCAACAACGATGAGACAACCGATTTATTTTACTATAATACTAATATTAGTATTAGAATATGAATACGAATTAATATAACCACAGTTGAAAGAGGGGTGTAAAAATTGACAGAAAATTGGGGGCGCAAATGTTTTCCCTATTTCAGTTGGATTGACTACGGGTAAATAAGAACATTCTACGTTCTTCGATTTAATCCAACCATATGGTCTGCTTTGTTTTTGACCCGAAGGAAGCCTTTTGATTCTTGCTTAGGAATGAGCAGTTTTACGCTCCTACTCAGGAGGTGTTAAAGATTCTTAATACTTGTTCTTCAAGTTCTTTTATGAGTTGGTCACTCATAACTTTCTTTACTTGGCTACAAATGTGCCGAGCCTCTTCTTCCATCATAAATAATGCAATCATAGCATCTGGTTCATCAGTATAAATGTGCAAATCGGTATACATTGCATCATGAAACTTGTTTTCAAAATAGTTTTTGAGTGTTTTTCCTGTTCGGTGCAGACGGATTACGTGTTCTCTCGACATGGTTTAAGCATATAGATGCATTAACCGTAAGGTTTCCCAAAGTGAAACCATATGGTTGTGATTGCTTTGCACATCTAAGACCTTATTTGATTTGATAAGCGATTTATTGCTCCAGTCCATGCAAGACTGGAGGGGAATAGCATCAATGCCTCAATAGACGGAGGTAATGCACATTCTTCCATGTAGTGTGGCACAAAGCAATATGATGGGCAAATGTCTGATTATTGTTCCCTGTGAAAACGATTAAGGCTCAAAAGGCGCTTGACTACTAATCAAGTTCGTAAGAATGGTCTATTGGCTCATATATGAAACCATGAGCGTCTATTAGTGAGTGCGACTCAATCGCATCAATAGTGGAGATACCCAGTTCTTCTTCCCACCTTTTCAAATTCCTTTGGTTGATTGGCCATATATACCAATCGGAAACAAAGCCGAAACAAACGCAATAAACCCCGAAAGCAACATGGAGTGTGAGAGATACTAGTTATCCGCACGAAGGCATGAATAACAAACTACGGTAATAAGTCGGATTAATGGAGTAGGCAGCGTTTCTTTCTATTCATTCGCCACACACACATATTAGCGCAAAAAAAACCGAATTAGGCTTTTCCCTGTGTGTTGTGGCGTAGCCGTCATATGGTTAAAATAAGTGCAAAGCAATTATTACAACCATATGGTAAGACTTTGTAGTACCCAATGGAGGACAAAGCCCTCCAAAGGCCATCAACGGATTCTGAGTTTGGAAACTCGGAAGTGTGATGGAATTTCAGCGATTACTCGCATTTTCATGCCAAAAACACGCTTTCCTTCACCACGTTTCGGAGAGCGCAAATCTGGAATAGTTCGCATTTCGTTGATTTGAAGATTTTGAGTGTGTCGGTGCATTTCTGCCGTTGCGTTAGTTTCCCAACGATGAACGCCAAGATACATCTGTGGTTTCCATTCGTTTCCTGTCTTTTGCTCGATTATCCATACTTCTTGCATGATTTACTCATTTACTCTCAAATAGGCTTAGGTATCAACAAAGCAACACCATATGGTTGTTTATTGCTTTGCATAGAAACAACCATATCTGATTATTCATCCGAATTAGTGCTTCAAGGGGGATAACAGACTTGAAGTATCTATTCCTGCAAAGGACGAGGTGAAAAACATGAAGATTAAAAACTGGACATTGAATACAAACAAAGTAAGAGCGTGGGCTGAAAATCAGCCTGAATCAGACAATTTGAACGCAGTTATGCTTTCTCTCACATTGGGAGATAATGCAAAAACTGACGAACTTCGTAGCACCTATTGGACAGCAATTCGTTCAATAGGCTCTACTATGGAGGGGTTTCCTTCTGCACGACGAGGCCGAGAATCTACTCTCTCGGACGAACAGGAACTTGTTTTGGCGACTGTGGAGGAAAATGTGGCAAATGCTATTGCTCAAATCCCTACTGAATACCACAACTTGATTCTCTCGGTTATCGTGCCACATGGTCGTACTGGTGGAGTTTACGAGTCTTTCAGCGAATTGGTTGATTCCCACCGCAGTAAGGCTCATTCCTACATGATTAAATCCATTAAGGAAGGTCGTTGGGATGGTCTAAAAATGAATGATGGCGTTCCTGTCATTCAACCTACGCCTGTTAAGGCAGATACGGAGGTTTCCGAAGAGGAATGATACTACAAGGCTATATCCCCCTTGTAGCCCCTTTCGGGGGGTTTGTACAAAGTAAAACCATATGGTATGACACTTTGTGTCAATACCATGTTTATTGGTTCATAAGGCTTTAATCATGTTCCAACGCAGACATTACATCCAAACAGCAAAAACACTTGCAACCATCCATAACATTGATAACGTGGTTGTTGAGAAAATGAGCCTTATGTTTCAAAGAGACAACGGCAATTATATTGAACAGCGATTCTTTGACGCTTTTCGCAGGGAATATGAGTTTGTTTGGAGTGAACCCTACCCATTTACCCTTAGAGGCCGTTATGACCTTCTAATGGGTTAAAATTCCGCCATCCTGAGCATCTGCTGATGTAAAACTGCTCCCTTCGGGTTTATTCAAAGTAAAACCATATGGTTGCTTTTCGCTTTGCGAATGTTAATGCAAAAGCAACCTTATCCGCTATCGCCACCGATTTAGTGCTTCGGAGGGAAAACGGAGCATCAAACCCTTTTTGGAGGAATTGATATGAAGAAAGAAAATTGGATTAAGAACACAAATGCCGTTCAAGCATGGCTTGAACGTGAAGATAGGGGAGATGTCGGTCATGCGATTTCTTTGTCTATAACACTTGGAAATGCGACAGATAACGATGATATGCGTTCAACTTACTGGACTGCTATTCGTTCAATTGGAAGTCCGTATTCGGATTTCCCAGCCGCCCGAAGAGGTCGAGAATCGGCTTTGCCCGAAGAAGTGGATTTGTCTGCCAATTCTGTGAAGAATGCGGTCATTGCTGCCTTTGCGGGTATTACTAATGCAGACTTGATTACTACCGTTATTCTCCCTCATGGGCGAACTGGCGGTGCTTTTGAAGACATTGAGGCATTTGCTGAATCAATGGGTAAGAAAGCCTATGATGCTCTTGTAAAGGGCTACAAAGAAGGTCGCTGGGATGGCACCATGAACGGTGAAATCCCTGCTTTGACTCCACCTGCGGTTAAATCCGACGAAGGAGGTCAAGAGGAGGAATGATGCTGGCTTTTCCCTCCGTAGCCCCAGTTCGCTGGGGTTTCGTAAACTGGCAAAGCCAACCATATGGTCGTATCTTTGATAAATGGCCCGAAGGCTCAAGGACAATCTCCATCATCCCATTCTGGAGAATAGTCAATATCGTGGTCATATTCTGGTAGTCCATCTTCAAACCAGCAATCGCAGCCCCAACCGCCATAGAATTTCAAAGGGTTGAATACCATCATTTTGCCACATTCGCACTTGCCTTGTTTGTTTGCCATACTCTTATAATGGTATCTATTTTAGGGTAAATGGAGACACAAAGTTTCCCCTTACCATATGGTGTTAGGGTTGTTATTAACTACTCATTTGAGTATAATGAAACATAGGTAGTTATTCGTCATAACATGACGTAAACAAACATTTTGTAGTTACCAATAGCGGTTTATAGAAA
>TARA_R100001591_G_scaffold32893_2_pt1 | contig 32839 bp, 20 predicted proteins | sample TARA_R100001591 | Tara Oceans TARA_R100001591 (sample SAMEA2622725) | marine metagenome | biome: marine biome (ENVO:00000447); feature: surface water layer (ENVO:00002042); material: "saline water (ENVO:00002010), including plankton (ENVO:xxxxxxxx)" | depth 5 m
ATTTGTAAATAATAAAATAATAGTGTATAATTGCACTAGGATGAAAAGCTATGACAGCATCATCCCAGTGCACCTCTCATCACAGTCCGGACCAAAAGCAGGTGAAGAGGCTTTGATCGATTGTCTACTATTATCAGAATGCAATCACATCATTTGTACAGATTCAAACCTATCAGCGGCAGCCTTGTATTTCAATCCTGCCGCAACTTGCACATATATTAACAAACATTTGGAGAAAAAATGAGTAAGAAATTTTTAATCATAGATTCAAGACCATATGGTTTGTATTCTATATTTTTGCATACAGTCGACAATATTAAGTGGGCGCTTGATAACAACTACATCCCAGTAGTACGTTGGGGCCCGGGCAGAAGAGACCCCAATCGAGGCCGTGCCGGTGCAATTGAAGCTACCCGAGCAAAAAATGCGAGTCTAGTTAAGGATAAAAACAATTTCTTAACCAACGATACACCTCCATCTAGGAATAACACTCCCGGATTAAAACACTGTCAGTGTTTATACTGGTCTGATTCTGGCTGGAATGGGAGTCATAATATATGGGAATACTACTATGAACCACTCAATGAACACACAGTAGAAGAAGCTGAGAGATCTGAACATGATGTATCGGATATCTTTATGGTAGGTGAATTAGATGACGATCCATCCAATAAATTTCTTATAGCCGACATACATCGATATGAACCGTTGGCTTTGTGGAATTTACTTGGTACCGATGCAGAAAAGCAGCACCGCCAAAATGTTTATGAGGTTATAGAAAAAAATATAAAAGTAAAACAAACAATCTTAGACAAAGTAAATGATTTTTACGACAAGCATTTTGATGATGACGTGTTGGCCGTGCACGTAAGAGGAACAGATAAGAAACTTGAATATCCACACAAAGCATTACCACTAGAAGCCTACCTCAGTGCTATTGAAGAGAGATTGGCCATTAAGGACACCAAGATATTTGTTGCTTCGGATAACAATGAAGCAATTATGGAGATGGTCAAAAGGTTTGGTAAGAAAAGAATGATCGCAATGCCGGCAGTTAGAATGAATAAATATTTCTCTCCTGATCCAATTTGTCTGACATCAGCAACTGGGCCAAAACACGGAGAGGAATGTTTAATGGAATCATTATTGCTAGCAAGATGCAACCACATTATATGTACAGATTCAAATGTAGCTGCTGGTGCACTATATATGAATCCAAACTCAACCGTAACTTATTTAAATCGAATATATGGAAAATAAATTGACTATCACAAATAAATTAAGAAAAAATATTTTACAAGCATCTTTTAAAGCCCAAGCCGGCCATATCCCCAGTGCTTTCTCAATATTAGAAATTATATATGTCTTATATAAATACCACTTGACTAATGATGAAGTGTTTGTATTGAGCAAAGGGCATGGTTGTTTGGCTTTGTACGCTGTGTTTTTAGAAATGGGATTTATAACGGAGGAAGAATTTTATTCTTTTTCAGAATATGACAGTATTCTAGGTGGACATCCCCATCGAGGAAAGCACGAGAAGATTTATGCATCAACAGGGTCTTTGGGTCACGGTTTGCCTATTTGTGTAGGTTCCGCATTAGCAAAAAAACTAAATGGTTCAAAAGAGAAAGTATATTGTCTATTGGGCGATGGAGAATGCAACGAAGGATCGGTGTGGGAATCCGTGATGCTAGCTGATAATTTGAGATTAAATAATTTAATTTGTATTGTGGACAACAACCGTTCGCAGACAAGGTCTATGCCAACCAGAGATTTAGAACTTAAATTCCAATCATTTGGGTGGATGGTTATATCAGTTGCCGATGGTAATGATTTGGACTCTGTCTGTCGTGCTATTGTAGCAGCGAAACAGCAGGTAGCGACACCGGTATGTATTGTTTGTAATACTGTAAAGGGAAAGGGAATTGCGGATATGGAAAACAATATGTTCGCATGGCACCATGGTCCGCCTAACGAGGAACAGTTTAAAAAGTTTTGTGAGGAATTAGATGCGTAAAGCTTTTGCAAAAAAAATGATTGAGATGGCTGAGAAAGATGACAAGCTAGTTGTCTTGATAGGAGACATAAGTCACTATTTGTTAAAAGAATTTGAGGAGAAATTCCCAGATCGTTTTTATAATGTGGGCATATGTGAACAATCAATGGTAGGTATGGCAGCAGGGTTAGCTATGGAAGGGTATAGGCCCGTTATACACACGATTGCGCCATTCTGTGTGGAAAGAGCCTATGAACAAATCAAAGTGGATTTATGCTACCAAAACGTGGACGTAACGATAGTGTCTGTTGGTGGTTCCTTTGACTATGCTCACTTGGGGTGTACCCATCATTGTTATTCTGATATCGCAATTTTACGACCTTTGCCCAATATTGAAATATTTTGTCCGGGCAATTCAAAAGAATTTGGAACTTTGTTTGAGGACTCATGGTCTAACGGAAAACCGAAGTATTTTAAATTAATTAAGGATGAACACAAAAAAGAACTTGACATCCTTCCTTATGAGTGTTATATTATGAATAGTGGAAATTTACAAAATCCAATAATCTTCACATCTGGACATTTATTGGATCTAGCCACAGAGGTAATAAACCATACAGTTGTTTATTGTCCAACAATAGAACCTATGTCATTAGCTGCAAAGATGAAAATACAGAACTTATTAAGAATACAAAACAAATGTGTAACGCTAGAAGAGAACTCTTCTATTGGATGCCTAGCAGATAAAATTTTTGATATAGCTTCTGATGGCAGTTGCCCCATTACTATGAAGAAAGTCGGCATACCTAGAAAATTTTGCACGAGTTACGGAAAAGCTTCCGATCACAGAAAGGAAGTTGGAATTACACTCGAAAAACTATTGGAGTCTGTACGTGCACTATAACTTATCAGTAATAACAGAAGAATGTCGCGAATTGACTAAAAGAGTTGATTACAAGAAATTTCGAAAGAGAACTATATTGATTACCGGCGCTAATGGTTTAATTGGTGGTTTTCTAGCGGATTTTTTCTGTTATTTAAATGATAAACATGATTTGGGTATAAAGATACATTTGACTTCTTACAGTAACTTAACCAACGTTATCAGAATAAGACACCTTCTACACAGAAGTGATCTGGAATATTTTTCATGGGATTGTTCCAATTCTGTTAGCCCATTTGTTCTACCAAAGAAAATTGACTATTGTTTCTTTTGCTCAGGCTACGGACAGCCGTCTAAATTTTTGAAGAACAATATAAAGACTAGTCTGATAAATGTCGTTGGGGTAGATTCTTTATTGAGTTGGATGTTGCAACATGGCGGCGGTAATTTTCTGTTTCTGAGTACTAGTGAAATATACGGCAATCCTCCGGAGACCATGATACCCACACCAGAAACATATGGTGGCTTATATGACCTAAGTAACAATAGAGCCGCGTACAAGGTTTCTAAGTGCCTAGGTGAGGTTATATGTAAAGAATATAATCGCGATGAAACCATGAATGTTAAAATAGCTCGCGTTGCTTTGACCTATGGCCCGGGAACACTGCTAAATGATAACCGTGTTTTGCAAGAATTTATTTTTAAAGCCCGAAAGGGGATGGTAAGAATGCTGGATGGCGGAGAGTCATTGAGAAATTATTTATATTTGACAGACTCGGCTGAGTTGTTGATCAATATATTGTTTGGAAAAGAGATGGTATACAATGTTGGGGGAGATACGGAAGAAATATCTATCCTTAATTTAGCCAATATGATATCGAAAAATTTCGGAGCCAAGGTCGTTCCGGGCAAGTCAAAACTGGATTCTGTAAAATCAGCACCGAAAGGCGTTAGTTTAGATATGACAAGAGCCCGAAAAGAATTTAAGACTTTCGGACATAATTTGACCGGATTAGATAAGGGAATAAAGCAAGTTATACGATGGTATAATTTCGAGGATAAAGAATGAAAAAAACTATCACAATAAAAGACTTTACAGACGCAATCGGAGAAGACCTCACCGAGTTGGTCAAAGAGAAGATAAACGAATGTCAATTTACTTATAATGAATTATCTAAAAACGAAAGAGATAGCTTGATACTGTTGATAGTCGATTTTCTTCTAGAAGATATGTTCGTAAAGAAAGCAGGTCCCCACAGGATTAATGATTGGATAAAAGGCTGGGGAGAAAACTGCACAGAGTTTTCAGATACAGGAGATTTCAATTCTCTTGTTCCAAAATATTTTGGAAAACACCCTTATGTAAGATGGCAAGGTCAATGGTTAAAGCCGGTTGATAATGATTTTGAATACAATATGGTTCGAATATTGCAATATTGGTTGTTTGAAAAATTCTTTGCCTCATGTGATAATATCTATGAGTTCGGCTGCGGCACTGGTCATAACCTATTTCGTGCACAAGAAGTCAATCCATCAGCCAGTGTTACAGGTTTAGATTGGGCATCGAGTTCCCAGAATACTTTGGAGCAAATTAATAAGATTTATGGTTTTAATTTTTCCGGTCATAATTTTGATTTTTACAACGTCGACAACGATTTTGTATTGGGAGATAATTCCGGAGTATACACCTTCGCTGCACTGGAACAGATTGGAAACAAGTATGAAGATTTCGTGCAATATTTGATTCGGAATAACCCGCGGGTGTGTATACATATCGAACCGATAGCGGAGTGTCTAGACAAGAGTGAATTGTGCGATTACCTCAGTATAAAGTACTTTGAGAAAAGAAAGTATCTAAGTGGGTTTGCAGATTATTTAACCGGTTTAGCATCGGAAAATAAGATAGAGATTTTATATGAAAAAAGAAGTTTTGTGGGTAGCGTTTTTATTAATGGATATTCTATAATTGCATGGAGAGTTAAAAATGCCTGAGAAAATTTATTCCAAAGTAAAAGATGGCTTGTTGTTATTGGCAATTAACAGGAGATCCGAAATATGCACAGACAGGATTGATCTGTGTCCAGAAGACCAGTTGTTACAAATTTCCACAAAAGCCCTTTCAAAGGATACGACGTTTCGTCCGCATAAACATAATGTTCTGCGACGCGAGACGTTTACAACAAATGAAGCTTGGATAATCCTCAAAGGATCTGTAGAAGCAAAGTTTTGGGATGTCGATGACAATTTGATACTTAAAACTGTTTTGGAAGAGGGGGATTGCGCTGTTGTGTTCCACGCCGGTCATGGTTTCAGCGTACTAGAAGAAGGAACAATATTATACGAAGTAAAAAATGGCCCATATTACGGTCAATTAAAAGATAAAACATTCATTGAAGGAGAATAGTAATGAAGAAAAGAGCATTGATTACCGGTATTGGAGGTCAAGACGGCAGCTACCTATCAGAACATCTTCTGGACTTGGGATACGAAGTCCATGGAGTTATTCGTAGGCACTCGGTAGCGGAAAACCAAGACTCGCGGATTAATAAAATTACAGGAGATATCAATACATATTACGGTGATCTTTTGGATTACCCATCACTACAGAGAATAGTTTCACATGTAAATCCAGATGAGATTTATAATCTTGCAGCTATGTCTCATGTTAGAATTAGTTTCGACGTTCCATCGTTCACGATTCAAACAAACGCATTGGGTGTGCTCAACATGTTGGAGGTGTATCGTAACACCTGTCCAAGGGCCAAATTTTACCAAGCTTCTTCATCAGAAATGTTTGGAAATTCAGTGGATGAAGACGGGTCTCAGAGATTAACAACACCAATGAACCCTGTTAGTCCATATGGATGTGCAAAGGTTATGGGTTACAATCTTGTACGACATTATAGAAACGCCTATAAACTACATGCATGTAACGGAATCTTGTTTAATCACGAGTCTCCCCGTCGCGGTTCAAACTTTGTTACTAACAAGGTTGTCAAAACAGCAGTAGAGATCAAAAAAGGCTTAAAGAATCAATTGGAACTTGGAAACTTGGACTCATCACGTGACTGGGGTCATTCGTATGACTATGTTCGAGCAATGCATATGATCGTGAATCACCACGAACCAGATGAATTTATTGTAGCTACTGGTCGTACCCATACTGTTAGAGATCTGTGTCGATACACCTTTAATGCATTGGGTATGAACTATGAAGACTACGTCGTACAGAACCCTAAGTTTATGCGACCGGAAGAATTAAAATATCTCCGCGGAGATTCTACTAAGGTTAGAGAAGTATTAGGTTGGCAACCAAAGTACACTTTTGAATCCATGATTGATGAAATGATTGCAACTTGGATGGAGAGAATTTAATGTTTGAAGTTGGTGATCTAGTGAAGTGGTATGAAATGTATGGAGACATACATATCGTAAAAGATTCCGGAATGGGAATCATTATTTCTGCAACGGAGATCTCATACTTAGAACATTGTCAAGTTTTATATACAGTCTTCACTGCCAAGGCTGGATCCACGCTCATATTAGAAGAGCATTGTCTAGAAAAATTAAATGAGGAAACATTATTATGAACTATAAATTATCAAACCAAGCCGTTGGAGCAATTATGATGGCGCTCCAAAAATCATTAATGGAACAAACTGATATAGTACCAGTAATCAAAGGGTTCGATATACAGATCGATGATTCTGGTCAACTACTGGTCGTGAACCCTCCTGTTGTCGAAACCAGTGACACAGACAAAGTAGATATTGAAACGAGCGTTCAATAATGCCGAAATATATTTACCAATGTGAAACTTGCTCCGGTCATTTTGAAATCTATCATGGTATGACCGAGAGTGAAGATTACTGTCCCCAGTGCGAATCAGAACACTTTCATAGAGTGCCGCAAATGCCCTTTATTAAGCGTTCTGAGGAGCCAAAGGGTGGTAAGGTAGGTGAAGAAACAAAAGCTGCTATCGAGGCAAATAGAGAGCTTCTAAAAGATATGAAAAAAGAAGTTCTGAGGGATTATTATAGAGATGACAATTGAAACATGGCTCATAATCGCTCTGGTGTTTTCAGTGGCGACCAATATATTTTTAGTCTGGTTTTCTCGTTTGCAAAGCGTAAAGCTAACGTACGTCGCGACAAACATTGGAGATCTAATAGATATGTTGGTTGGCTATCGAGAACATTTGAGAAAAGTATATGGAATGGAAATGTTTTATGGAGACGAAACATTAGGTAACCTAATGGATCATACACGTGCGCTCATAGAAATAATCGATCAAGAATATCAAGATATAACAGTAATATCTGAACCAATAGAATTACAAGAGACAGAAGAATATGAAGAAAACGAAGAAGAAGTCGAAGTCAAAGATGTACTTTACGCAGGAACACGAAGACGCGATTCTTAAATATTGTACAACAGATGACAGAGCAGAGAAAGAAAGACTTTACGAAAACTTAATACAACCAGCCTTTAATCAGATGGTCGACAAGATTGTGTTTTCATATAAGTTCACTTCTTTACCAAACATTGATGAATTACGAATGGAATGTAAGGTGTGGTTAACAACGATCTTGGATAAGTACGATCCAAATCGCGGTTCAAAAGCTTTTTCGTATTTTAGCGTCATCACTAAGAACTGGTTTATACACAAAGTGAAAAGGAACACCAAGAGGCTTCAACGTGAAGTGCCTTATGAAGACGCCGAACTGGAAGTTGAATCTACATTTGTGGATCCCGGAGACCAATATTACCAAGAGCGCGTCAAGAAAGAATTTTGGCAAAATCTTTGGGGAGAAATAGAATCTTGGGAAGTTGATTACGAGAAGGAATCCGAGAAGAAAGTATACGAGGCTGTTAAGATAATTTTGTCTTCTGTTGATGAGATAGAGATTTTTAATAAAAAAGCTGTTTATTTATATCTCCGAGAAATAACCGGTATGAACACAAAACAAATAGTGACCCAACTAAACAAGATGAGAACCAGATATCGCGATTTTAAAAAAGACTGGGACGATGGGAAAATTTAAGTAATTTCTAATTATTCATATGAAGAGTAAAAAACACATAGAAAAGGCGATTAAAAATATAGAGGACGACCGAGAAATAACTCGCGAGTTGTTAGATGATGCGATTAAATGGCTAGCTGTTGACGATGCAAGGCACAAAGAGATAGGATTGACTCTTGCGAAATATGTGGAAACATTACAAAGATCAAACGAACAGTTGGTTAAGTTATGTGGCTTAATGTCAAAGCAGGAATCATCTGATGAACTCACTGATAAAGATTTCGCTCAAATCTTTGATCAAATTCAAAAATCGGAGGAGGACGAGTAGTGCCAAAAGTAGGTAAATCATTTGTTAACACCAACTTTCATAGTTTATTCAATAATTCAGATTCTGATTATTTTGATTATACTATGGCTAATATCCAAGATGCTTTTTTCAAAACATCGATGAACACCGCAACAGAGGGAAAGTTTAGAGCTATCGTTCTGTCTGGTCTTTTTAGCCCGGGAGAGAATACTGGGTTTTCTCATGAGTGGACAGATGCTAGAAAAGTTGTAAGAACAGATGGTCAATTTTTTCAATGCATTGTTAGGCCTTTGGGGGTGACTGATGGGGTTATATTGCCTGACCCATGTGCTCCCAATCTAGACATACAGACTAGGAGAAAATTGATAGAGATGCACCCGTGGGCCACATCAGAATGGTCCATCGAAGCAACCGGTCAAGAATTTCCACAATTGTATCCGGGCCAAGTTATAACTTGTTATTATGAAACTGGTACAATTGGAGATTCAACATATTCAGAATTAAAATTTGAGAACCCTACCATCGGAGGCAGTTCGAGTCCAATTAATGGACTGTGCTTGGCGGCGTTTCAGATAGACGCCTCCGCCTTTACAGGAGAAGATTATCAAGGTATTTTTTCTGGTACTAATGCTCCAACATTAAATGACATTGGATCTGACATGGGTGACTACGAATCGGATATAGGCGCGAGTGATCTTACCGGTACAGACGATGAACACAAAAACAACGAAGTGTGGCCTCTTTATGATAGTGATTCAACGATAAAAAACAAGGCGCAACATGCTCAATATTTTGCTACTATGCATCCCACTTTTGTGAAATTTTGTAAAGCCATAATATATGATATACATAAAGTTTTAGGCGGCTGGGTTAATATTAATTCTGGTTTTCGCACAATAGCAGAGCAAGACGCAATGCGCGCAAAGTGGGACAAATGGAATGCTGAAGGAAGAGTGGGTCCCAAACCGTATGTTGTAAGACCAGTCGCAGGAGGCGATAGCAAACACAACTATGCAACTGCTATGGATTTCAATGTTTGGATTGGGTCCAAGATGTATAGAGGCGCAACATCGAAAGAAGAATGGATAAATAGCGGGGTTCCTACAATTATAGAGCATTATGGAATGCAATGGGGCGGTCACTTCAAAAGTGGTTATGATCCCATCCATCTTCACATGGAAATAAAGAAATCATCCAAAGACGCAATCAAAGCAGCCACCGGAGACATAGTTTCTCGTACAGAGGCAATCGAGAAAATAAAAGACATCGCATTAGAGTGGAAAGCAACGGGTTATTGAAATGGCTAAGATTAAGAATGTTAACAAAAAAAATGTGGTCTCAAACCAACCCCTAGGGGAATATGCCCGAAGTGGAATTAGACATGGTATTGCGGGAACCGAAATAGATGAAGCGATCCCAACATACGAGAGTGCCCCTTCTGAAAAGATAATATCCGGAAAAAGCAACTCTATGATTGTTTTTGGTCGTGACAGACCGTCTGTACGAATGTCTGGCTATGGTGGTCGAGGAGGTACCCAATGTGCCAAGATTGATCTAGTTTGTGGTCTGGCATCTTCAATGACAGAAGACGGACCTCCCGGATCAGATACGGTTGTTAGTCCTAATTTTGCTCTCGACGCTAGCAGAATATATATATCACAAAGGTCGGATATAGATGCCTACATGGGTATTGCGTCCACTATGGATAGAGACGACAGTAAAGCATCCTCTGCTGTTGGTATCAAAGCTGATTGTGTTAGGATTTTTGGACGAAAGAATATAAAAATAGTAACCGGACACTCTAAGATGGAAGGTTTCGGGCCCGATGGTGAACTTACCGCCGCCGGCGGAATAAATGAGGTGCCGGGTACCATAACTTTTATAGCAGGAAACTCCGCCGAACCAGAGATGAAAGAAATGTTTTTGTACGGTACAGACCCACGAAAACAAAAAGTACCTTTCGCTGTTAAAAAAATAAACCCTTTGGTCCGCGGAGATATGTTGCGAAAAGCCATTGAGGAACTTATGGATGTGATGAGCGAACACTTGCAGTATACAAATCAATTGGCCCAAGAATTAGCATTCTTAGGAACAGCATATGCTGCTGGTCAACCAATCCTGCCCGGCGCGCCACCCATACCATTGCCTCCCTTGACAACAGCACCAGTTGGCCAAAAAGTAGCAGGAAAATGTACAGCCATGATAGGTGCTCTACCAATGTTAGATGTAAAAATGAATTGGTTTCGGCAAAATTTTCTTACAAAAACATCTCCACTCTATATTAATAGTAAGCATGTATTTACAACGTGAGGTAAACAATGGATAAAAAGTTCTCAGATTTTCAAGAAAACTCTTGTGACGAACGTCAAACAATAACATTTAAGAAAAAAGTAAACCCTTGTCCTCCGTGTACACCGAATCCGGACTATTTTCTAGAAAAAAATTGGTTTGAAATGGAAGAACCATGGTTAGATCAATCCACATGTAGATACAACATTCGAATTAGAAAAAGTGATCTGGAACGCGATTTGAGCCAAAGAGGCGATTTCAACGGTACCCCAACTGATCAGCAAAAGATACGTTTCGGAATTAGGGCTTTATTGGCACACCATAATCGACTAATAGCGGATGAGACTGTGTGTGGTATTGGTGGTTGCATGACTAGCATCGATGACATAAAAGAATTCAGGGAGTCAATAAGAGAATATCAAACAGCCCTAGGGCAGTATGAAGCAACAGAATCTACGCAGGAATTATCTGTCGCCGGCGCAGCCGGTGCTGGTCTCCTTGCTGCTTTTGGTGTTGGTGGCGGTTGGGCTGTTTTTGGAACAGCAGCCCTAGCCGGAATCTTAATAGACAGTCTCCATGCAGCTAGAATGATGACAGCGAGAAATGAAAACTTCTCAGAATCTGAACTTGAAGATTTAGGTTTATTTTTGAGGAGTTATTTAGGCACAGATTTGTCATATAGACTGGACAAGTTATCTGCTCTTTATCCTCAAATACACCCTTTTGCCTTAGAGTGGCATGCCAAACTTGAAGCACAACACATGACAGAAGCAGGTCTAGTTTACTACAAGATATCCGTACCTGCCTTAGATTTTCATCGGATACCAGAAAATCCAATTACAGACACCACCGAAGAGACGGCTACAAATGCTATTCAACTTAACGATATCATCATCGATGGCCCCGATTTCATTGAAGATATGATCAAGTTGAAATTTGCCCTGCAAGCATATGAATTTTATTATACGGCATTTCAACATGTTGAAAAGATACAGATAGTACAACAGGAAGACATAACAAAAAGATTGAGCTACAACGCAGCAATAATGACCTTGGGATCCTTCAAAAACACCCTTAACAGAGTGTTGAGAAAAAACGGCTATCAATCATTGAACAGCCTAGCGGATTTCTTCACGGGAAAACCTTTTGCCAATAAGATAAAATTTAGGTTCAACATAGAAGACGATAGACCTTTTAATCTAGCTAAAAACGAGAATGGACAATTTGAGGTTTATGTTCTGGGAGGTGATTGTCCGGATTTTGTATTGTTAGAGGGTACCCAAGAATTAAATAATCCTAGATATATAGAGGCATATGGTTTTCTGAGTAGAATAGATGATATAATGTCCGATTTAACCGCTGAAAATACTCGACCATGGCTTGAATTTACATTAGAGTATTTTTATCCAAAATATGTTGTTGACTATGGTTTGAATTCCGGAGAAGCTGATGAAGAACAACAAAATGCTTTGCTTTGTTTTTTAGAGAAACAATTGGGCTTTGGCGACGGCGCCTTTATAAACAGTTTAAGTCAATCAATCCTATCAGCATTTGATATTATGAGGGACGATTTTGTAAAAAAATCATGCAAAAAAGAAGACGAAGTTTCAGAACACACGTGGTGGTTCAAGAAATCAGAAGAACAAAAAGAGGAAGAAGAAAGAAGAAAAGACGCCGAACGCCGCGCAGAGATGATATCTAGACTGGAAGAGAGAGAATATAAAAAATTAATTAATGAAGAGATAAGAAAAATAGAACAAACACAAGAGTGGCTAGCAACACCAGAGGCTGCTTCCGGCCAGCGACCTACTGAGTCCACCGTGGAATCTTTTACCGGTGTTTCTTTGGGTGTTTATCGCGAAAGAGCAAACATCGCAGCCAACAAGGCGTATGATGATCCGCAATCTTGGGCCGATAATAAGCCATGGGTTCATGACGCCAATATGGCTGCTATGGAAACTATTGAAAAAGATCTCTTGCTAATAAATGAAGTAAAAAAATACTTTGATCCGGCTCCTAGCAAAGATGATTTGTTGGATTTGGTTATTTCGATCGGAATTTGTGGTAACTCAAAATTAGTGGATAAAGCCATAAAATGTTTAACAAGTGGTTTGACAATTGAGGATATATTAGAAATAATGGTTGAAAAACTGTTCTCCTCTATGAATCTCCGTTTTGTGCCTAGGTTCCTAAATGGTCTACCTTTGCAAATAAGAGATGATCTGAATGATATTTTGTTGCAAGAGTTTGGAGTAGAAGACATAGTACAGTTGTTGATGGCAAAAGTAGAATCTGGTAATTTAACTGTCGGCGATGTGATGGGCGGAGACAATAATAAAGTCAAACAAATATACGACAAATTCCTAAACACACCAGCCCCAGATATAGAAGAGTGGGATCAAGTATCTTTCGCATCAGAATTAGTAGGGGTGTCCAGAGCAGAGTGGCACTCTGATTTAACAACACTGCTGATCAATGTAGATCGCGATACAGAAACGGGGGTCATAGTTGTACTACCAAAAGAAGATCCGGGATACAAAGAGCAGAGAAAGCAACTTAAAATATTAAAAAGAAAAATTCGTCGATTATTAACGAAGAGCGAAATGCGTTTTATAGAAGGAGCAAAAAACAGGTATAATAATGTTAAAGACTCTATAAACGAAGGAATTCAAAATTTCAAGACGACACAAGAAGAGCGTGAACAAATGAGGCAATTGGTCAAAGAAATGACTTGGCATTTTGGCTCTGATTCTAATGGAGATTTTGTCTATCTCAAATCTGGTCCCTCGGAAGAGTGGACGAACAAAGAATACTATAATAGCCCGTCTTATGTTCAGCCTATGGCAGAAGTCAGAATTCTAGAAGATAATGGCGGTTGGGTCTATGAACAAGACATAGATAGCAGTATAACCTTCATCGAGGTGCCTTCTGGTAACCTTTTAAACACAACACTGACAGCAGACGATCCTCGGGTTCAACCAATCATTGCAAAATTTGGTATGCACCCGGGACCACCGCCCCTGCCGGAACGCACTAGGGAGTTTTACGAAGAACAAAACAAAATGATAGAAAAACAGGGGTCTTTTTTAAATATAATGGTAAGCACTAGTGACTTTTTGATAACAGCCGGAGAAGCAGAAGCAGACCCTGTATTGATTAATCAGAGACTATCTAGAACTACTGTCGGAATAAAAATTGATAAACTGATAAGTCACATCCTTTTAACGACGTATGAATTTATAGAAACAGAACTGGGCATCGATGAGTTTTTAAAAAGAATTAAAGATCATCCTGTAACTGGTTTTATATGGGATATTGGAGAAAAAATAATACAAGACTGCCCAACTCAACCATTGTTCCATCCACCAGTGAAGGACTTTCTAAGATCTTATTCAGTAGATTATCTTTGTGATACAACTGAAAGCCCAACGTTTCCAAAATGTGTCGTGCCATCTATAAACCCTAGATATGTAATAAAAGAGTCTTTCCTGAAAGCGTTTCAAGAGGCGTTGGAAAAAATATTAACTGATTTGCTGACAAAGTTGTTCTTAAAAGTGTTAAACATGCTAGAAGGTGCTCTATGTAAGGCATTGGGGATAGCCGGCTCTTTGGTCGTTGATGCTCTGCAAGGAAACCTAGGAAACAATTCGTGGCTCAACGCTCTCGATCAGGCTTTTTGCGGAACAGGCGATGAAGATAAAACCAGAGACCTTGCCAATAATTTGCTAGGGATAAGCGGCGACCCTTCTCAGATCAATCCGGAATTAAAAGACCAAGCTAGTCTAGTTGTGGATATAATGGGTAGAGTTGGAACGACAGAACAGTTCCTAGGTAATCTTATAAATGCAGCAGAAGATCAAGACACAAGATTTAATACTGTTCTAGCAGAAGCTATTACTTATGTCTCTCCTAATTTTGCGCAATTGCTCGGTGATCCCGCTCAGGTTGCTGCATTCTTTGAAAATGTAGGAAGCTATTTGCCTTTACAAGAGAAACAAAGTATTCAAGATCTTCTAGATGCTGGTTTACCTTCAATGCCGGTTAGTGATAGTATCTGTCTAACAAATGAACAATTGGCGGACTGGAACGAATCCAGAATTAGAAATTTAATTAACAATGGGTTTAGTCCTGCTGAGGCCGAAAACCAAATCAACCAGCTAAACTCTTCTGCTTTAAATGCATTAGGGGATCTTATGGATCTAGCTAGGCAACTACAATCCCCGGGAGGATTAGCAGCAGGGGAGCTTGGAAGACTTACTGACGCGTCCCAAAACCCTTCAAATCCAGCTCCAAGATCTGTACCGGCAGATCCCGCTGACCCCGGCGGCTTAGATTCAGTTCTCGGGCCACCAAGAGAGGAAGACCCTAGTTGCGCAGACAGACCAATCAATCCTTTTGCAAACTATATGGCACCAGAAACTATTGAAATCATGAACTCTGTACAGGATATGCAGTATGAGTTAATAGAGGATCTGTTGGTTGATGATACGCTAGACAAAAAAGGTGTTCTAGGGCAGGCACTAGCAGACACTAATGGTTTGAATTTTAGAAAACATTCTAGAAGAACAAAGTGGAGATATCTGTATCCGGATTACGCAAACACAGAAGATGAGTTTGACGAAAAGAAAGATAGCAAAGATCCTTTGTTGAAACTTCTTATGGGCAATAGCGCAATGGCTGTCTTTCCGGAAACTGTTTCAAAGCATCTTAAAGACAGACTGACTACGCATTTGGAGGACATTAATCTTTCAAATATATATACGAGAGATTCTTCTCCCGAAGTTGAAGAATTTAATGCCCCGGGCTTATCACCAAACATAGAGTGGCTACCAAAGACCAATGATTTGCCTTTGGGTAACATGCAAATGATATATGAAGAGGGTGATCTTAAAGAATCAACATATTACAGGTTTCAATTGAACAATGTCTTCCGCGGGAAATCATTTAGACACTTGGATTATAAAATTGGAATTTGGGATGAATTTTCTGTTAAAAAAGACGAAACCACCGGACAAGTTCAGGTATATTCTAAAGATTACGAGATGAAATTTAACGAAGATGAGTTAGAATGGTATTTGAAAAATGATATATATATCCCAAATGAAACAGAAAATTTAGACGTATCATTGGATTATAGAGAGTACGCTTTCACTGAATATTTCAAAAAGAGGCAGTCCAATGCTTTTCTAAATAATACTTTATTAACAGAAGATGTTCTGACTGAGACTTATGAGTTGATTAGTAATCAAGTGTTTAAGGGAGTGGTAGAAGAGATATTGACAGACCCAGATGATGAAAATGGAGGTGACCCTTTGGGTTTTGTTTTCGGGTATCAAAGTGATGTTCTTCCGGAAGATGCTTTCGAATATGAAGTGTCACCAGATGCCAACGAAACAAAGACGCTAGGTTCCTACCCAAATTCAAATGGAAGGGTTGTACCGTTAAGTCCTGATACGTATCCGGGATTAGGGATATCGTATTTAAATCCTCCTTTCACTATCTTACCAATTCAGCACACTGGGTGGGTTGATATAGCCTCTGCAATTCTTCCCGGTGCAGAAGGGTGCGACCCAAAGACTCCTTCGGTATTGAAACTTGATGACATCAGAGAAAGGGTGAAAACTTTGTCAAAAGATTTACCTTTGGACCCTAGGTTATCAAAAGATGCGGATTGTGTTGATGAAATCCCTTTCAATATAATAATGGACAAGACAGCAAAAGCAGCACTAGATGGCACTGTGCGTACAACAATTAGGCTTTACGCAACAGAATATTTTCTTAGGGCAATGGGGCCATTATCAAATTTGCAATTCAACTCTGAGAACTACGATCATCATTTGAGTGATTATATATTGGAAGAAATGAAGAGGACTATGCTTGAATCCGGATCACGCTCCGGAGCTAGAAGAATCAGGATAAAAAGACAAAATTATTGGTATACTTTTTTAGAACAATCCGTTGAAGCATATCAAAGAATGATAGATATGGACAAAATAACACCTCCGGATTATTTAGCACAACATTTAGAAAATATACAAAAGTGTCGCGACAACTACATTTATCCTACTAGAAAATTAAGATTAGAGTTTTTTAATAACCCACCACACAGATTGTTTAATCTACCCGGTAGGGAACTGACAGTGGATGATCTGGGAAATACAAACTTTATGAATTGGGCCATAGCTTATCGTTTGTATGAAGAAAGAATGTTCTCATCCAGTTCAGAAATAGATATGAACTTTAAGTATTTGGTAAGGCTCAAAAAAATAAGATTCTTTTCTAAAATATTGGCTATCCGAACCGTAGAGGAATCAGCCAAGGCTATCTTAGCAGAACTAATTCGATCGGAACTAAGAACAGTAGTTAAGAAATTTGACCAAAAGACAATGTTTTCTCCAAAGATTGAAGATTTAAAAAGATATTTTTTGGGAATGGATAAGATATTCAACAACACTAGTTTGAGAATAGGTCTTAAATCATATTACAACGATAAAGCAAATAGTGATTTTGTTGATACTGGTGATGTTGATAATGTAAACTCAGACGTTTCCACTTTTAAATACGACCATGGAGATCAAGATTTCTTGTTGGTTCTAGAAAAATATATAAAACTAGAAGACAAGGCAATGGATGATCTTCCTATTCCGTCCGGAGAACTAACAGAGGAAGAACAAACGCTCATAATGAGAGAATTCACTGAAAGGGATCCCAACTTGAAGGGAGTAATCTCTATGGACCAAGTACCAGATGTGATGGCTACTATTCAAGCAGAGTATGCACAAGGAAAACATTTATCTGATTTTTTTGGAAACCTTAAATTTACTTACAAGGTCAACATAAAGGATGTGTTTGATAATTTACTTAACATCTCCACATCCAGAGGCAACATGGCACTGATAAATAAGTTGGTAGCGATAAATCCAGAAGAGGCAACCAAAATAAGGACAGCATTCCAATCATATGGATTAAATCAAGATTATGAGTTTTTTGAAGTTTTCGTATCCGAAGAGTTTTATGATGTATCTAATTTGGAGCCTTCTGGTGTAACAGGCACCACCGGCGTTTCTTATGGATTACGTGCATGCATAACTCCAAACCCAGAATCTGATTTGTACGAAATGCTTAACACTCGATTACTAGAATTAATCGACGCCGCCAGAGAAGCAGCCGACGATGCAGAAGAGGAATTTAATCTGAATGATTTTATTAACAATAGTGTCTCAAATACCAATAAGGCTTTTATATTTAACGTTGGAGACGAGGATAATCCGGAGTTTCAATATTTGATCCCAATAATATCTAAGGAACTAGAAGTTAAAGATTCCCTATTGAGCACTTTCGATCCATATTCTGGTCCGGACTCGTATGATATGGAGTGCATGGTAGATCTTATGGTTTCAGACGCACAATATTCCATATTGTTTGATAAGATTTTCCCATTAAAAGTTATCTCTTCAATGACATCAGTGTTTTGTTGTTATGGCTTCCCTTACTCTTTGGGGCAATATGAAGGTGAGAGAGAAGAAGACTATGACGAAGATGCAGATTGGGATCGAACGTTTTATAAGAAAAGTAGAAATTTTTTAAGAAGAGAGTTTCAGGGGCATTATTTATCTAGATATTTAGAAAATGAAGTCGACGATAGGACAGATGATGAGCGACGAGATAGATTTAAGTTAAGAAATCCGTTTGCTGATATACATTTTAGTACTAATTGGCTCAAAGGACTCAATTGGTTTCAAAGGAGAAGACTGGTCTCGGCGCCCTATGATGCAAACGGAAACGAATGTGCTGATCCTGTAAAAGATTTGTTTTAAGTGTCTATTTAGGTTGATAGGAGATTGTAATGCCGTTATATGGACCCAAATGGCCTTTAAAATCAGGCAAAGAAGATACATACGAATTGAACACGAACCTCAGAGATCAGGTTAATTATAATTTGAAATGTATACTTTTAACATCCCCGGGAGAGAATATAAGCAGTCCCGGTTACGGCGTTGGACTGCGGTTTTATTTGTTTGAATCAAACAATGTATATACGAGAAACCAAATTGTAAAAAGAATAAGAAATCAAGTATCAACATACGTTCCAGACATTAATCTGATTGATGTCGTGATAGAATCAGATGCCGCAGATATTGATCAAAATAGTTTATCGATAAAGATATATTATCGCTTAAATGATGAAAAGGTGGAGTTTGAGTTGACCATGGCAAATACCACCCAGACAGGATACAGTTAAATATGAAAAACAAAAAACGAGCAATTAATTACACAAATAGAAGCTTTAATACTATCAAAAGAGATTTGGAGAATATGGCAAAAGTCCATTATCCAGATACTTATAAGGACTTTTCCGAGAACTCGTTTGGGTCTTTTATACTAGATGCTGTTTCTTATGTGGGAGACCAACTCTCATTTTATTTAGATTATCAAGTTAACGAAACTTTCTTGGAAACCGCTATTGAATACGATAACATCAAGAGGATGGCCGAAAACTATGGCTACACTTATGCTCCTCGCCCGGCTGCATTTGGTATGGCTGTGTTTTATGTACTAGTACCAGCGTCATCTACTGGTCTTGGTCCTGACCCTAGGTATATACCTGTTTTAAGAACAGGAACCGAAGTTCAGTCCCAAACGAACATAAATTTTGTTCTCACTGAGGATGTTGATTTCAATCACCCCAAAAACTCTGTTGTTGCCGCTCGATTTAGCGCCTCCTCTGGTAAACCTACTCAGTATGCCATTCGAGCATTCGGTCAAATAAAATCGTCTCTAAGATACAGAACAACAGTTCCAGTAGGAGACTTCACTAAATTTCGAAGAGTACGCGTCGGCCCGGGTTCTATTATTGATGTTGTATCTGTTTTTGATTCGGAAGGTCATGAATATTTCAAAGTCGAGAACCTGACACAAGACATCATACACGAAGAGACCGTTAATCCAAATGTAAAATCTGATGGTGTTCGTTCTATTTTGAAACCAAAAGCAGTCAAAAGAAGATTTGTCGTCGTACAAGATTCATCAGGGACTTATTTACAGTTTGGTTCTGGTTCTGATGAGGAAGTGACAACAGTAGATCATTTAGACCCATCACAGGTTGCTCTACAAATGTCCGGAAGAGACTATATATCTGACGATCAATTTGATCCAACAAAACTTTTATATAGTGATTCTTTGGGGATATGCCCATCTAACACAACGCTGACTGTTATATATGAGAAAAATGCAGCAGATTCAATAAATCTATCCTCTAATTCAATCACTAGAATGGCCAATAGGATTTTGACATTCCCAAACAGAACCGCGACCAGCGACATTACAGTGGAAAATGCAGTAACCAATTCGTTGGAAGTATCTAACGAGAAACCCATCGTTGGAAACACCAGTATCCCAACAGCAGAAGAAGTAAAGATACGATCGTACAGTGCTTTTGCTTCTCAATCTAGAATAGTTACTAAGAATGATTATGAAACGTATTGTTATCACATGCCGGCAAAATTTGGATCCGTTAAGAGAGCCAATGTTGTGTCAGACCCTTCTTTTACCGATAAAGTGATAGACATATATGTCATAAGTACAGATGGTGCCAACAACCTAGTGACGACGAATGACACCATAAAGGTTAATTTAAAAACTTGGCTTAACAGAAATTGTTCTATTAATGATAGAATTAATATAAAAAACGCAATCATATGTAATATAGGCTTTGAATACGTTATAACCGTTGATCCAAAGCGTAACAAGACTTCTGTGATCAATGCTGTTAATAGCAAACTTAGAGAGCACTTGGCTGATAAGTTTTATATTGGAGAATCTTTTTATATATCGAATCTGTATTATACTATCAATAAAGTATCCGGAGTTGTTGATGTCAAAGATGTTACAATGAAACTACCTAGTAGCAATTCGTTGACACAACCAAATGTCACAATAGACCAAATGATGTCCAAAGACGGCACTAGACTGGACCCTCCAAAGAACGTCATATTTGAACTTAAAGAATTTAACAATGTTGTTACAGGAATTGCCCTATGATAAAAAGATATTTTGCCACAAAAGATAACACAATAACAAACGCTTTTAAAGAGGATCTAACAACCAGAGGTACTGGTTCGAACATGGGAGCCTCAGATGTCGTAGAGGTGTTTTCTATATATGGCCAAGCAGCTTCTGGCTCTGCTGAACTTTCCAGAGTGCTACTACAATTTGATATGTCTCATTTATCAACAGACCGTTCAGCGACAACCATACCGGGCAGTGGATCTGTTTCTTGGTTTCTTAAAATGTATGATGCTCCGCACTCCAAAACAGTTCCGCGAGATTATACATTGGTTGTTTCACAAGTATCATCGTCTTGGCAAGAAGGTTATGGTTTGGATATGGAGAACTATGAGGACATAACACGAGACAACATTGGATCAAGTTGGGTTAATGCGAACAATAGTTTTGCTAGCGCGAGTGCCACAATCACAGCGTTAAGTAAGACTGCCGGACAAGCAAACACGCGAGTTTTATCTGTTGCAGATTCAGCAGGAAACTCTGTTAGTTTCGCGATCGATAATAGTCTCTCTACCTCGACTGCCACCAAAATAGCCTTTGCGAACGCAAACAGTAACGCAAATCAGTTCGCAACCAATATAGCGGCAGCAGTAAATGCTGCCATGGCGGCATCGACTTTAAATGTCTCCGCTAGTTCATCCGACGCCACTGTGACCCTGACTCAAACTGCGAAAGGTATTGCTGGTAATTCTGCTGCGACCATCGTCGGTACTGCCGTCAGTGATAGTGTTTTGACTGTTGCAAGCCAATTTAGTGGTGGCGACGGTGAGTGGGCTACTCCCGGCGGTGATTTTAGAAGCACTGGTATGAAAGAACAGTCTTTCACAACAGGATTAGAAGACCTAGATTTAGATGTCACACATATCGTAGAGAATTGGTTAGATGGAGGGGCTGCTGGTACCACTAATTACGGTTTTGGTATCTATCTGACAAGTTCTTTGGAAGCATATCATTCAAACTCTTCCGGAACAACAAGCGGCTCAGTCTTGCATAATGTCTCAGGTTCAACAAAATCATATTATACAAAAAGGTTTTTTGGTCGAGAAAGCGAGTTTTTCTTCAAAAGACCAGTGTTGGAAGCAAGATGGGATGATTCCCGCCGCGATGATCGCGGAAACTTTTATTTCTCTTCATCTCTGGCACCTGCAGGTGATAACTTAAACACAATATATTTATACAACTATGTTCGTGGTAGACTAAGAGATATTCCATCCATTGGCACTAATCCAATCCATGTCAGTTTATTTTCAGGATCTTCCGATAATACCTCTCCTTCCGGAAGCGCTTTGGCACTTTCACTAGATATTGGAGGCAACGTTGGGTCAAACAACGTATATGTTGTTACTGGTAGTCGCGTTGCAACGGGTATATATGCTGCTACGTTTGCTATGACAGGCTCTTCTTCTTTATCCAAGGTATTCGATGTATGGTTTAGCGGAAGCACATCGATTCAGACCGCTGCTGGTGCTGCTATACAGTTTTCTACGGGCTCTATATCCCCTAATTCTTTTAATGGAATGGGCGCCACGGAAAGTCAAAATTATGTATTGTCTATGCCAAATCTTAGAAATCAATATAGATACGGCGAGACTCCGAAAATGAGGTTGTATGTTAGAGAAAAGAATTGGTCTCCCAACATTTACACTGTTGCTAACCAAACATCTATACCGAGTTTGCTTATCGAGAGCGCTTCGTATCAAATAAAAAGAGCGATTGATGATGAAATAGTTGTTCCATACGGAACAGGATCTTTGTATCATACCGGATTATCGTATGATGTGACAGGAAATTACTTTAAATTGGACACTAGGATGTTTGAACAAGGATATCAGTATGAAATTTATTATGCTTTCTATAATGAAGATACGGCTAATTATGTAGAACAACCTTATAAGTTTAAATTTAGAGTGAGCGAAGAATGAGTATAAAGGATCTATTCAGTAATTATCACAACAAACAGCATACTAAACCAGAGACAGTAGCCTCATCATCTGTGCTGTTGGAATCTCCGGAATATATTGCCGCGAAACAAGAAGAGTTTGATCGGTTTATACCGGATATTGACTTCTCCTCTGCTAGTAATTTTGCAAAATTCGGCTCTGCTGAATTATATTATGATACTGCTTTTAAGAGGATTTATCAAGAATACCCTTATGATGGTACACTAGCTGAAAAGCAGGAATTTGAAAATCAATCAAGTTATCTAGATCGTTACGTATTTGATAATCTCTACCCTAGGACCAACGGCTATGTTGTGTTTTCTAACCAAGGAACCGCAAAAGCTGATGCCAATCCTGCCGGAGGAAACTATACAAATCCAACTGTAAAAGAGTATATCTTGATTCATGGTGGTCCTCACACGGCTTCTGCTGGTATGATCGGGTCGACCCTTCACTCTAAGTTTGAAGATTCAGGTATATATGATGTATCTAGTCGACGTGGGTCTAGTTTAGAAGTGACAATGGCTTCCGGAAGCACCATAGAATTTTGGATGAAGAAGCCTACCGCTATGGATATCCAAAGGGAAGATATTTTTGACCTTCATAACGGCGAGGCCTCAGGAAGTGCATATGGAAGAATGAAATTGTATGTAACAAGTTCAGATCAATCTTTATATATGACTTTGATTTCCGGTTCAGATGGATTCCAAGATGTAAGATTAATGACTGGAATGTTTGACGGAAACTGGAATCATCATGCGGTCACATTGATTACCTCCTCTGTCGGTACACAAGTAAAAGTATATAAAAATAATAAGCTTATAAATTCTTTTGTCTCCGGAGGAGTATCTGATATAGCACCAGTCAATAAAGGATTGATAGCCACCATCGGTGCAGCCTCACGTGATGATCATGTCGGCCATGGAGACATCGGCTTTAATAAACTATCAGCATCATTAGATGAGTTTAGGTTCTGGAAGACCGAACGATCTCACAAAGAAATTGACAATTGCTGGTTCAGGCCAATAGGCGGCGGCTCGAACGAGCATGATTCAAATGTTGATTTGGGAGTATACTATAAATTTAACGAAGGAACAACGTCCAACTCAGTTTACGACGCTACTGTGCTGGACTATTCTGGCCGTATGGCTGATGGAATGTGGGTTGGATATGCCTCTGGTGCACGTAGTAGTGGCTCCGCCATGGTCGAATCAGGAGTCACAGTTAGAGAATTCCAAGATCCAATAATATATTCTTCACACCCAGAAGTGTCTTCTTCCATTGCTCGATATAAAACTTCCGGAAGTTTATCGGATATTGAGAATCCATCTATGTTTTATCGTCTTTTTCCTTCTTGGATGCAAGAAGAGGACACAGAGCAATCCGGACAATTAAAGACTTTGTCTCATATGATTGGTAGCTACTTTGACACGATATGGCACCAAACTAATGAAATAAATAAAATAAAGCACCATCGATACCTTAGTGGATCCAACAAGGCGTATCCCTTTGCTAGTAATATTCTTTATTCACGTGGTTTTGTTTTTCCGGAACTTTTTTCTAGTGCAAAAAATGTAGAACTCTTTTTAAACAGAGACAACAATGAAATATATGAAAAGAACATTGAGGAAGTAAAGAATTCCTTGTATCACAATATAAACCTAGGTCTTGTCTCTATGTACAAGTCCAAAGGGACAATGAAATCGTTCAGAAACTTTTTCAGATCGTTGGGGTTAAATAAAGAAATTGTTACCCTAAACATGTATGCCGATGAATCTACGCACATATTAAAGGACAATTATTATAACGACACGGTTACAAAGAAATATTTAAATTTCTATTCTGAGAATAACATGTCCGCGACAGTATATGGGATGTCTAGTTCCACTAACAGCAATACTTATGTCGCTGCTCCCCAAAACTATTCTTCTATAACATTGGAGACGAATCTTTTATTGCCAAAGAAGCGACACCCAAGTGATATCAATTTTTTGGAAACAAACTTTTTAACTTCATCAATAGCCGGGTTTCATACCGCTGATACAAATTTAATCTCTTTTCCGGAAACGGATTACGAGATGGGTATATACATATACAAAGAAAAACAAGACAGTTTGTTATTTGAAAAGGAAAAGCCAAGAATAAAATTTGCTTTGAGTTCTTCCGCCTTGCCTTTTGTATTAACCAGTTCTTATATCGGGGCTCAGTATGACAACAACAAATGGAATCTGGCAGTCAAAGTAAAACACGACAGTTACCCTTATGGTAATTTTGTTACCGGAGCCACAGGTACCGGTTACACTGTGGAATTTTACGGTGTTGAAGCAGAGGGAAGAACAAAGCGCAATTCCTTTTCTCTGACTGGATCTGTCACCGGCCATAACTTAGTAGCCTCTGCGAAAAGGTTTTACGTTGGGGCACATCGACAAAACTTCACAGGCTCTGTGTTGTGTCAAACAGATATCAAGATAGGGTCTTTACTACACTGGAACAGTTATATTCCAGATCATGTTATCGATGAACACTGCTATGATCAAGAAAATTATGGATTGAATGATAGCTACACCACAGATGTGATAAGCAACACTGGCATAAAAATACCAAGATCTGATACGTTGGCTTTGCATTGGTCTTTTGATACCATAACCGGCTCGAACGCAGCAGGTAATATGAGGGTCTATGACTACTCTTCCGGAAGTTCTGATGCAAAGTATGGAGATGTATCTAATGTAATATCTAGAATGCATGAGGGCTACGGCGCTTTCTTTGCGAATTCGGACACAAATTGTGTGGATAAGAATTATATATATGTAGCTAAAAAGAGAAACATAGACAATCTGTATACAGACGACAAAGTTTCAATTGAAACCGACTACACTGAGCATTTCTTCACAGACAACGATGTTAATGATGTGGTCTACTCCTTTGAGAAAAGTTTGTACGGCGTGATATCTTCCGAGATGATGAACATGTTTTCGACAGCGGCTGACTTTAATAATTTAATCGGTCGACCGAATCAAAAATATCACACTGATTACAACAAGATGGCTGTGCTAAAAAATATGTTCTTCGATAAAGTAGAAAACGATCCGGACATAGAAAGATATTTATCATTCTATAAGTGGATTGACGACTCTATATCAGAAGCCATAAGGCAGCTAATTCCAGCCGGTGTTAAATTTAACGACAAGATTTATGACGTTATCGAGAGTCATGCGCTAGAAAGAAACAAATATTTAAACCAAACAAATCTATTAGTTGAGCGCGCCTTTACAAAAGAAAATTTTGCTGGTCCTATGCGTGGTGTGAAAGAGTTGCTGTATAGTTGGCAAGATGGTTCAGCACCTACGGGAAGTTTAGATCGGGAAGATCGAAATTGTCTGTGGCTAAGAGATCGCCAAGTAAAAAATGAGACAACCAGACCAACATCTACTTCTGCCGTAAGAGAAGCCATAAGAACGATCAAGACTAATCATTCCTTGGCGTCATCTGGTTTGTTGCGCACTGACACCGATGGGTCTACATATATCGGCTCAACCTATGCCATCAGGAAATTAGCAAAACCTTACAATTTCACGGCTGTACAAAAACAGATCATGCATGGTGGTATAAATTTTAGAACAAACAAGAACAAATTTCTTCTTTTGGAAGCATTAGCTCCCCATGGGGAAGAACTATCCGTGCCTCAAAATATCGTAACGATTGGTGTTGGTACCGGTACCGGATTAGAGATACCACAAGATTGCGATGATCCAAACCGATCGGTGATGTCATTCCTCAAAGGTCGAGCATCAAACCAAAAGACTTTTTGGAATTCACAAGCTATTCTTGGTAAATTTGCCGGAGACGAATATCGCGAAAAATTAAAGGGCGACCGAATTGTACCTTATAACTTTGTCGAGGATATAGTGCACACCGGTTACAATAAAGAAATAAAAAGCTTTTTCGGACCAGACGTTGTGGTTACAAATATCCACCCAGATGTAACTTATCTTTCGAATGATATCCCAATGCAAGGTCCATTCACAGAAGCGCACGTTGGTGGCCACCAGTCTAGACATGTCGACATCAATTCGTACTCTGCTGATAAAAGCCTCACTGTAAGGTACCATGTTGGGGCTTCACAAGCAACAGGGTCGATTCGATTTTTGCAAAACGTCATAGCTCCCGGGACATCAGTGACAATACAGGACTCAGATCAAAGCAAAATTGTAGCTACATATAGCAAGTTTTATGATCTTAAAGACGGAAACTGGACCTCGGCTGAGGAACTCACGAACATCATAAGTCACCACTTGGATGTCGGTGTCAATGTATATTCAAAGTCTCCGGTTATTTTAGGCTTGACGCAGTCTGCTTGGGGTACGGATGGGAATCGAACAATAGTCGCCTCCGCTACAACAATAACAGCCAGCGGCTTTGGTGGCGGAGCTAACGCTAGTTCGACAAACACTAGAACCGTAAACTTAGATAGCACAGCGAATAGACCAGAGGCTTGGGCTATCGTCGCCAAAACACACGCAACAGTTAACGATACAGATGGGGCATTAGGTTTCGTCGGACCAGATTATGGAGGTTCTTATCCAAATCAAGTTAAACCTTGGGCTATACGTTTTAGGGACGAGCATGCTAAACGACCAGTGAACATAAGAAACATTCAGTTCAATTCAAAAATACAGAAAGTAGGAAATTATCGAAAAGGTTATGAACTTTTCACACTAAACAAGTCCGATCAGAGACGTTGGTATCGCGATGCCTATGATGCAGGTTTAGATCTACCTGAATTTACTAAGAATTTATTGCCTAATACAACAAACTACATGTCCTTGTTTGGTCAAGAATTTTTTACCGATTCTACGAAAGGAAAGGGGAACGTCTTTGGGTCTCACCCAAACAATAGGCAACCTGACGGCACTTTGTTGGTTAGCAAGGTTGATTCAAAGGGTGAATTTGTTGCAACCGGTTCTTTTTTCGCCGGTAGAGCCGCTAGTGGTAGTTTTGCAGTAACAGGAGCATTCTACCAAATTCATGCAACAGGAAGCTTCAAGGTGCTTGGCGCAGGATATCATGCTCCGGCAGATTACTTGACAATAACCACAGCAACTTTGGGGGGAGAGACAAATAAATATGGTGTTTCTGGCTCACATGATCCCGGGATTGTTAACAGACCTGTTAACAAAGGGGCTTCTGATACGGACTTCTACAATAATTTGTCTTCCTCTATCCACACCCACTCTGGATTAGCTTCAATATATACATCGAACGCTGCTGTGTATTCGCAGAGTTTGAAAGTCAGTAAAAGAAACACTTCTTTTATGTCCGCTTCGATAACTAGCCGTCAAATATGGATTGGTGCTTGGACTCTTTCTTTTTGGGTGAACTTAGATGCTGGTACCGGAGGGAGGAGATCTATTTATCTAGAAGGGTCTGACGTCGGTGTGAACAAAGCCAGAGAAGTGTATATCGATTCGGCTGGGAGACTTAGACTTTTTGTACATTATAGAAAATTCTCTGAGGGCGTGTACACAAACGCTTATGATCAATATTATATTGAAGATTTTGATGATTATGCCGGCAAGGAAGCGCACGTTGTGTGGACTCATTCCGGATCTGTTAATTCTACTACCGAGGGTTCTCTGTATATAGATGGAGTGAAGCAGACCTTGATTACTAATGCCGGAGGTACAGGAGCTTCAAATGTAATAAATCAGCCCACGGAACTCATCATGTTTAATGAGGCCACTTCGGCTACTACAACCACTTTGTCAAACGGTGGCAATTCTTACATTGATGAAATAGTCATACTCAACACCACTGCATCACAAGCAGCAGTAAATCTACTTTTTAACGACGCTCAGTGGCTCAATCTAAATAAGACAGTATCAGATGGCTGTATAATACCTTCAAGTAGTATCACGCAGTATTACAGTTTTGAGACAGATGCGAATGTCAATGATGAAGGAACAGTGGATTGTCTTGGCTCTGCTGCATTGGATCTTACAATTAACAATGTTGCAACCAATTTCTCTTTGGCATCTGGTAGTGCCGGTGCTGTTTTGTCGGAGCTTCCATATGCCGCGTTCACTCTCCTTGGACCCACTGGATCAGGAGCTAAAAGTAACGGTAATGTTGACGCTAGCGGGTCTGCATTTTATGCAGCATCTGATATGGCGAACGGAGCCGACAATGGAGCTGTCGACAACGACAGTTTGACAATAGCCGGCACATACGTTTTTCATATTGACAAGGACGGAACATCAGATTCCGGAAATAACTTTTATATTCAGAATACTGGATCCAGTGAACAGATGTGGCACATTTTAGAGACTAAAATAGAAGCCTTGGCCGGTGGAGCTTATACGGTTAATCGATCTAGCACCGGTGCACAAATTGCAACTTTTCATATCACCGCTAGCGCAGTTGGAGCCGGGTTGAATTCAACGCTGGCAGAATCCGGAACCTCATACAGTTCTTTAAACAACATTGTTGGGGGTCAAGGATCCGGAGGGGCGGTTGATGGTCACAAAGTTATTTTTACATCAGGATCCGGAGCGGCAGTAAACTTTATTTTTGATGACGATAACACCTCGGATTCTTCCCCAAATTTCTATATTCAGAACACAGGCTCAAACGCTCAGATATGGCACATGCTAGAAACCAAAATCTTAGCAAACACAGGCATAACCAGTATCTCTCGCGACACTTCGGCCTATCCAAATGCTGCTGTATTTAGATTAACATCTAGTACTCTCGACAGTTACACTTTGACGTACAATAACGGAGGAGTTGGTGGAGCAGCCAGTTTTCATACTTTCACCAACGTCGGCGGCGGCATTCATGAAAAACGAGCACGAGACCTTGTAATCACTGTTCCTAGGACGGATTTAACAGCCTCAACGTTTGAGATTAACACTCGTTTCTCGGCTCCCGGAGGACCAGAAGTACAAACAGATGGATACTTAGACGTAGCAGGTAAGTCATTCTCAGTGCACAATGCATTGCCATACCGAAACCTTACTGTTAGAGGCTCAGGAAGCGGTGAAAAAGGCACTATAAGAATGTATGACCATATTGGTCGCCGTAGAGGTTTGAAAAGCCTTCTAGCTATACCTATGGGACGATTTGGGACGGATTCACAATTCCCTGATATGAATTCTGATAAATATTCAACATCAGGATCATTTCACAAGTATCACAGAAACACTTCATATCGATATGAATATTCTGGTGACAGCATAATTACTGGTAGTAGGAATGATAATGCATATATTGGATCAACTTTACCAAGAAGCGACTTTCAGTATAGCTGGATTAGGAACTCAGTTTCAGGATCAGACTGGAAGAGATTACAAAATATCAATGGCTATGCGCCTCGTTCTGGTCTTGTCTCGGCATCACTTAAAGCATGGAAGGTCAACGATGACTTACCAGATGCCTCAAATAGCTATGTCGGCACACCGATCAGCCCACCAACGGCTTGGATCCCTGCCATCAATTTCCCATCAGCATCAACGATTTACGGAGGTTAAAGATGCCATTATTTGTTGACTTCATAGGTTTAAACAATTTAGTTAGTAGTAGTGTCGATACGACTACCAACACTATTGAGACTGGTATCAATACTAGTATTAAAACAATTGCAACTGCTGATCTCCAAGCAGCTATAAACACACACAGGAACGGGCCATACGGATGGCCATCATGGAAACAAATTAGAATAGGCGAGAACCCTGTATCTAGATATCACAGAGCAAATAGTGATTTAACTTATTTTAAGGAGCCCGGAGAATTGTATACTCTTGGGTTTGCTACACAACAAGGGGGAGTTCAAATTACTTCTCCAAATTACGGAACAGCTAGAAGATCAGCACTCAGATCCAAGGAAGAACCAGCGGTTTGTCAAATGTCGTACCCGCTAGAACTTAACATGTCCTATCGTCCAGTACTGATGAATGGTGCTCGGGGGCAATTAGTATTTGGCACAGAGAAAGTTTCAGTGGGACTGGAACAGCAGTTTTTTGCAAATAAATCAACTAATGATGATCACAACATAATAAAACCTAATATTCGAGCACCTGGTACACCATATTCTGTCATGACTAGTAAGTATTTGGGTGGTGTATGGGAAAACGGAACTAGCCCGTATGATTCTTGGGAATCTTTAACCTATAAAGAAACTATTTTTCCAAAACCTAGAAACATGTTTAGAAAAGAAGTACGAACTCGACAAACTCTTCCGTCATTTTTTAGACACAACCGATTAGACAGAAACCAAACTTTCTTGACGAACTCTTATGGGTTTCACGTTTTTGATGGTCAATATGATTTGAGAGGTGTTTATGTATCCGGATCGCACACTCGTGCTTTGACTCAGAGCACTTGGCCACTAGATGTGGAAGATCATTTTTACTATCCTCGTTTCAATGAAATAACCAAGGGGGCCGATACACAATTTTATGGGGGACTCAGGCCTTTAAATAGGATGGCCGGCAATGGCGGCGGTGCACAACATGTTGTGCTAGCGAAGGCACAGGGTTTCGGTGGAATTGAGGGTATATCAGACACTAATTATTTTGCCGGTGCATCTGGATCGAAAGGTGGAGCAGGCATATTAATGAATAATTATAGCCAGTTATTGGTTAATAATCCTGTTGTTGAATTGTCTATTGGTGATCTTTCTCTGTCAAAAGCGGCTCTTCGATTTATGGATAAGTTTATATCTCCCGCACCGTATTATTCTAGAAGGCAAACAAACCGTTTTACTTCTTCTGTTGGGAATCCAACGGGAATGGCTATTCCGGAAACAGCCTCAATAAACCAGCACACTGATGCCAGCAGTATTAAATGGCAAGCTTTTGGTCTCGGTGGTGCACTCTGGCAAGCTGCTGAACAAGCAAACAAGAAGCCATTCTACGACAGTTACGAGAGCTTCTCAAAAAATATTAGATTAATTGGAAAAAACTATTCGGTTTTACCAGAATACAGAATAAGCAACCATCTAGATGATTTATTAGTAGGGACTCACTATCGCGATATTCAAGACATCTTAGAGGTTACCGGTGGCCAATCAGGAAAATCCCTAAGTAGTCATGAAGGTTTTTACAACACCTATTCTCATTCAGAGTTTATGAAATTATTTGAGGTCATAGAAGATGATCATGAAACATTTGGTGATTTCCCTGCTCCATATGTCGGCACTACTAAACAGATGTACCAGAGATTGACGCTTCGTTGCTCTGTAATTAAGAAATTTTTACCATACGAAGGTTTTTATCCTTGCCAAAGAACTGTACAAATGGCAGAACAATTTTATTCAGATTGCATTGATTTTACTTCAATTGAGATGGCGGGAGCCACAGCAGAGGATGTGATAGCCAGTCTTCTAGATCATAACCATAATTTTCAGTTTCAAAATTTGATGGCCACATTGTTTGCGCCCGGAACACTGTTTAATACAATTAAAGCAGGTGTCGCTTGTGATTACCCTATCCGATCGGATACTAATGACTGGGCTTCTAATCTTTTAGGCTACGGAGAGCCAATGGTCTCCCAACGTTCTTATCCGGCCGACTATCTAAATCCAGCCTCGCCACAGATTCCGGATTATTATTTGTCCGGTGAATTTGACAAAAGAATACCTTTTGAAGCACTGGTAGAGCCGGCTAAATATTTAGCAGGATATGATATCATGCCTAGCGAACCACACCCAAGCGGTGCAATGTCTGCATCTGTTTTGTGGACAGGTCAAACTAAGACCAACAAGTATGTTATGATGATGAATAATTTTTTGGCGGAAGTACCAGAGTTTTTCTTACAAGATCAGAAATTTACAATGTTGACTAGTCGAACATCTGATGATCCTAGTTTTGGTAACGTTGTGAACGGAAGAATATACGGAATGCGGATAAAAATGTATCGATCGATGAATCAAGCTAGAAACATGGTCGAGGGTAAAGGAGAAGTGTTTTACAATACTCCACAAGATATTGTGGCAACCAGAACAGCTCAGGACCCAACAACTGGTGTGAACTTCCAGCAACCGCTTAGAGAAACCTTAACAATGTATTCTAGACCGACTGCTTTCGGTCCGCCTAGTATAGGCTTTAATGTTTTACAGACATCTGGAATGACAGGAAGTGTCGAGGTGAAACTTTGGGAAAATGAGTCATATGGTATCGCCTTAACAGGAGCAGCCACAACAGGCAGGCAGGCGCCTGAATTTCATAAAGATTCTAGGAACGGCTATAATTTCCCATATACTCCACCTTATTACCATGGAGAGTCGTGGATAGATGTGTATTACACTGCTAGTGCAACCGGCAAAAAGAGTGT
>TARA_R100001591_G_scaffold80035_1_pt1 | contig 32475 bp, 47 predicted proteins | sample TARA_R100001591 | Tara Oceans TARA_R100001591 (sample SAMEA2622725) | marine metagenome | biome: marine biome (ENVO:00000447); feature: surface water layer (ENVO:00002042); material: "saline water (ENVO:00002010), including plankton (ENVO:xxxxxxxx)" | depth 5 m
TACGATTTAAAACTGGACAAATCGGACACTATAAAAAAGGCAATTGAAACTATGCGAGTATCTCGAAAGACTAAAATGTTATCTAAGTGGATTGATTCTGACGTTCCAACTCTACAAATAGCTGCGATGAAAATGATTTCAGATGATAACGAGGCTCATAGATTAAACGGTACAAGGCAAGAAATCAAGCATGATGCATCTTTAAAATCAACTCTTATTAAATGGAAACCAGCTCAAGAAGAGTAAACGAGCAACGCTGCAACAGGCAATTCTATGACTTAATCAACTCAGACTCAAGGTGGTTCGTACATCAAGGTGGTGCAAGGTCTGGCAAGACTTACTCTATTTGTCAATATTTAATATATTTGATGACAACTAATGAAGAGCCTTTGGTAATTGACATTATTAGAAAAACATTGCCAAGTTTAAAGTCATCTGTTATGAGAGATTTTATTCAGATTGCTCAACAAACTGGAATCTATGATTATGGTGTACATAATAAAGCTGAAAATAATTTTACTTACAATAAGCACCTTGTTCGCTTTGTTTCTTTGGACCAGAGCCAAAAGATAAGAGGAGCATCAAGAGACTACGCTTTTTGTAATGAGGCAAACGAGCTAACAAGAGATGACATTACTCAAATCAGTTTAAGATGTCGTCAGAGGATAATTATAGACTTTAACCCCAGCGACCCAGTACATTGGATTTATAGTGATATAATACCTAGAGAGGATTGTAAGACGGTTATAACAACCTATAAAGACAATAAGTTTTTAAATCAAGACATTATATCAGAGATTGAGAGAATGAAGGACCGAGACAAAGACCTCTGGAATGTCTTTGGATTGGGGCAAAAAGCTGTATTTACCAAAAGACAAATATTTAACAACTGGCAATTCATAAACAGAAAAGACTTTCCAGATGCTGATTACATTTATCTTGGAATAGATTTTGGATTCTCAAATGACCCATGTGCTATTGTAGAAGGATACAAGGTCAATGGTAAAATCTATCTGCATGAACTACTTTATAAAACAGGAATGACAAATCAAGACATTGCAGAGTTTATAAAAAGCAAAGGACACCAAGACACATTATGCTATTATGATTCCGCAGAGCCTAAGAGTGGAGAAGAACTAAGACGATTGGGGTTGCTTGTAAAGCCATCTATAAAAGGTCAAGGAAGTATTAACGCTGGTATATCTCTTATAAAAGAGTTTGACATCATTGTATCAAAAGAATCAACCAATTTTAATAAAGAATATCAATCCTATTGGTGGGAAGAACTCAAAGACGGAACGATAATAAACAAGCCATTAGATAGATTTAATCACTTAATGGATGCAACTCGTTATCTGATATATTCAGCTTATTCAAGACGTTCAGAATTTTTTGTAATTTAATTACTATTTTTGTAAATAAAATAATTATTTAATGGCATCATTTTTCGATAGATTCAAAGGTTTATTTAAGAATCAGACAACCAACATAGATTTTAACAAGGCGATTTATAACTTTTTAGGAGACACATTTATCGCATCAACAGAAAATGATGACAGTTACATTGACAAAGGTTACAGATTTAATGCGACTATTTACTCTATAGTAAATTTAATTGTCAAATGTGCCGCTAATATTCCTTTTTCAGTTTATGAAATACAAAACGAAAACGAATTAAAAAGATACAAAACACTGACATCTGGAGATTTTAATTCTAGCGTTTTTCATAAATCTCAAATACTACATAAAAAAGCATTGGTAGAATTAGAAGGAACAGAGCTTCACAAACTCTTAGAAAGACCTAATCCAGCTCAATCATACAATACATTTATTCAAGAGCTGTTGGCTTTCGGATTACTTACTGGAAACAGATACATTTATGGAATAACACCTCAGAGTGGACAAAATGCAACTAAGTTTAAAGAGCTTTATGTTTTACCGTCTCAAGTTATGCAGATTCACAGTGGGGGTTTATTTAAACCAGTTGATTATTATACTTTAGAATATAATGGTCAGCATCAATTACCAGTTGAAAATGTTTTACATATTGCTGATTTTAACCCTTATTATGACGGAACTGGTTCTCATCTTTATGGCATGAGTCCTTTAAAAGCTGGACTAAGAGTATTGGATGCAAACAATGAGGCTGTAACAACTGGGTTAAAATACTTACAGAATCAAATGGCAAGAGGAGTCTTGATGTCTGAGGAAGGTGATTTAAACGAGGTCCAAGCAAGACAGCTCAAAGAACGCTTTAAAAAACAATATCAAGGCTCTAAAAATGCTGGAGATGTAGTAATAACTCCTAAGAAACTATCATGGATAAACTTTGGTCTTAGTGCCTCTGATTTAAATTTGATAGAACAATACAACGCTACAATAAAAGATTTGTGCAATATTTACTCAGTTCCTGTTCAACTGCTGAACAATACAGACCATCAATCTTACAACAATCAAAAAGAGGCAAAGAAATCTCTTTATGTAAATTCAATTATCCCACAACTTATAAAAATTAGAGAAGAGTTAAATAGATGGCTAACCCCAGCCTATGGAAACAATCTTTATATTGATTTCGATTTTACAGTCATTCCAGAACTACAAGAGGAGATGGATAAAGTTGTGACTCAAATGTCGAGCAGCTGGTGGTTAACACCAAATGAAAAAAGAACAGCCATGAGTTATGGGGTTGACGAGGAGCAAACAGCAATGGATGATTATTATATCCCAGCTAACTTATTACCTCTAGCAAATGACATGGGAGTTGAGGACCCAAAACAATTGCATGACGATTTTTCAATTGCACTGAGAAAAAGGCTAGTGCCTGGATTTAGTGATGTGTTCACAACAATAAGAGAGGCAGAGGAGAGAGCTGTTCAGTTAGGTGGCTCTGGTTATCATGAGCATTCTTTTGATGGTACAAGAGTTTTTATGCCTTTTAAAACTCATGAGGAATATGAGGCAGCCAAAGAAGGACGATTGGATGAGTATTACGAAAGAGTAGAGAACTCAATTTATGATGATGAGGATGAGGATTCTAGAAAACCAGATATTGAATATAAAGAGCCTAATATATCAGACAGAGTTAGAAGCGCTTTAAAAGACAAAGTTGATGAACATAACGACAAGCATGGAGACGACCCAGACAAAAGAGTAACTCTTAGGATGCTTATAGCGGTATTTAGAAGAGGTATTGGAGCTTATAACACCAATCCGCAATCTGTTAGACCAAATGTATCTAGTGCGGACCAGTGGGCATATGCGAGAACCAATAATTTTTTAAGAGCAATAAGAACTGGGAGATTTCGTTCTGGCAGACATGATACAGATTTGATTCCAGCTGGACATCCACTAAGCTCTAAAAAAAGCCATAAGGTTTATAATGATTACCCTCAAGGTGCAACCAACAACGCTAAAAGAGTTTTAGAATGGGATGAGAAATACAAACTCAGAGGTAAGATGGGGACTCCCAAAGGGTGGTCCAGAGCAAAGCAATTAGCATCAAGAGATACATTGTCTCAAGCTGATGTCAATTCAATATATAGCTTTTTAAAAAGACATGAGCAAAATGCAGAGATAGCTGAAGAGTTCAGAGGAACTCCATACAAAGACAAAGGGTATGTCATGTATAATGCATGGGGTGGAAAAGCATTATTATCTTACGTTGAACGATACAGAAGTGCTAACCATGATGAGGAAGATAGCGATTAAAAGAGTAAAAGATAATTGGATTAATGAGTTCTCTAATTTACTGGATAAGGTCGAAAATAAAGAGTTTAAAAAAGCATTATCATTTTACAAAGAGAATTATTTTAAAGGCGTTAGTCGATTTCTGGTTGAACCTAAAACAACAGGATACGAGGACCTTTTTACAAATAATGGTTTTACTGATATTTATGTCAATACTTATAGAAATATTGGTACTTCTTTTGCTAACTGGTATGCTAAGAGCATTGGGTCTTTATTAAAAAAACAAGACGTTTCTAATTATAACGATATTTGGGAGGCTGCATTTGCCGAAGAAGGTCGTAGAATAGCTGGTAATAGAGTTACACTTGTTTCTGGAACTGCAAAAGCAACACTTAAAAAAGAATTAAAAAGATTTATGCAAGACCCAGAGTTTATGGCAATGGATGAAAGGAGACAATCCAGAATTTTAAGGACCAGATTTAATCAATATTCTAACAGTCAAGCAAAAAGACTAATAAGAACAGAGGCAACCAATGCAGCGAATCAAGGGACCATGAGAAGTGCTTTGGATATATATGGTAAGAACGAACTGCAAAAAGAATGGATTGCTGCTTTAGATGAAAGAGTAAGGTCGAATCATGCAGCAGCTCATGGTCAAATTGTTGACTTTGAAGATAAATTTTTAGTAGGTGGGGAGTATTTAGATAGAGCTGGAGACCCCAGAGGAAGTGCATCAAATGTGATTAATTGTAGATGTGCGATTGCACCATTTCCAAAACAATCAGACCAGTTGGTTGACGTATTATCTACAATTGACCCAATAACAGCAACTGTGGCTCAAGAATATGCATTTAAACCAAGTAACTTTGATGAGTTTGCTGAGGGCAAAATTAAAGACGAATCTTTTTTACAGCATTTAAAAGAACCAGTTGTATTGAGAAAAGCAAGAGGAAGAGAGGGGTCTCATTATCAAAAGTATTATCATACAGATGATTTGATAGTAGTTGAAGATGATGCTGAAAAAGCAATTACAACGGTCCATGAGTTCGGTCATGCTGTTGTAGAACAAAATAAATTAGTAGGTAACAAAGAGGTTATTGGTTTGATGAAAAAACAAGCTAAAAGATTTGGTATTAATGAAAAAGTCCCCTTGAATCGACTGACAAATGATTATGTTTTATCTGAAGATAAAGTAACAAAACTTAGAGAGAAGTGGGGTGGAACTATCTTTCTAAAAAGCAAAAGAACTGGATTGCCTACACAAAAGCCAGATATATTAAAACAAGAATTAAACACATTTAAAAGTATGACTTGGAGAGATTCACAAAAAAAACATTTCCCAAATTTAACTAAAGATGAATATGATTTCTATCATCTTTCGGTTTCAGATTGGTTAGGCAGTTTATCTTCTAACAATGTAGGAAGGGGACACAAATTAAGATACATGAGAAGTGCAGAGAACAGACAACATGAGTTTTTGGCTCATGCTTTTGAAAATAAATATTATGAAAATCCAGTTTTTAAATATTATTTTCCTAAAGAATATGAAGAATTAATTAAATTATTAAATAAAATTTTATAAAATGCTTTTATTACATGAATTACTGATGCAATATTACAGAACTAATCCAGAGGTTGAATCTTTGGATGCCCTTAGGGCTAAAGTTGGAGAAAAAAAAATGTTACAAATAATGTTAAACAGAAATGGGAGGCAGATTAGATTAATAACTAAAAAAGATGCTTACGATTTCTTAGAATGGGAATATATTTAAAATTTTTATCTTTGCAATATGAATGAGATAATTTACAAACAAAGTCCGATGGGCGAGATAGTCGATATGGATAAAGACATGGGTATCGTCAAAGGTTATGCTTCCACATTTGGGAACATAGATTCTGACAATGACATAATTAACAAAGGTGCTTATAAAAAAACCATTGCTGAAAATGGTCAAAGAATTAAATATATATACCAGCATAACATGGAAAAACCCTTAGGCGTTATCAAAATGCTTGAGGAGGATAATAAAGGCTTAATGTTTGAGGCTCAAATAGCTAAAACAACATTAGGTAAAGATGTTATCGAATTAATGAAAGCTGGAGTATTAACAGAAAATTCAGTTGGTATTATGCCAATACAAAAAGAGATGGTTGATGGAGTCCGACATATTAACGAGGTTAAGCTGTTTGAGATTTCAGCTGTTACTATGGCAGCTAATCCAGAGGCAATGATTTTAGATGTCAAAGGAAACATTAACCAAGAAAAAATTTTAAAAAGATATGACCGCTTAGCGAAATTAATTCGTAAAGGCGACATAAGTGACGATTTGGGTTATGCCATTGAGTCAGAAATAATGAAACTTAAAACGCTTTTTAATAGTATAATCACTAAGCCGACAGAAATAGTCACTGAGCCGATTGAAGTAAAAGAGGAAAAAGATTCATCAGAGATTTATAATTATTTGTTTAATCGCTTAAAAAATTAAAAAATGAGTGAAGATGTAAAAAATCAACTGGACCAAATTGGTGACATAGTTGATGGTAAAATTGAAAAGGCTTTCAATGCTGCAAAAGACAACGCTAAAGGCGAAGTTGAGGAGTCATTGAAATCTGAAATCAAAAATCTTACTGATAAATTCGTTGACTTAAACGACAGAATGGATAAGTCAGAGGTAAATGCTCAGAAAGATTTAGACAACAACACTGTTAGAAGTTTTAAAGGTGCATTAGGTAAAGCTCTTAAAGATGGAGCAATTGAATCTATTCAAAAAGGCAACAGCAACAATGCTAAATTTGAAATCAAAGCTGATATGACTATCGCTGCTGATTTCACTGGAGACGTTGCAAGAGTCCAAAGAATAGAGGATATTAAATTTGACCCATCTCGAGCTACGCATATACGTTCTTTAATTCCTAATGGTTCAACTGATTCTCAGATAGTGAGATTTCCTAAGGAGTCTGGTTATAACGACAACGCTTCGACTAAGGCTGAGGGAGCTGCACTTGGACAATCAGATTTTGACTTAACTGCAACATCCATCCAAATGGAGAAGATTGGAACAACCATGAGACTTACAGAGGAGATGTTAGACGATACACCCCAGATAACTTCTTATTTATCTGCGAGAGTACCGAGTAAAGTTTTAGCTATAGAGGACAATCAGATTTTAAATGGAAATGGTTCATCTCCTAACCTAGATGGACTATTTACTGACGGAGGAGCTTTCACAACTACCTCTAGCGGTGCATTTTATCAGTCTGTTGAGTCAGCAAATGAATTTGATGTTTTAGTAGCTGCTTTAAATCAGTTAGCTGGATTAAATTATCAAGCTGATTCTATATTACTACACCCAACAGATTTTCATAAAATCGTATTGTTGAAATCAACTGCGAATGAATATCTAAAAGGTCAAGTAATGTCTGGATTACAACCAGCAATTTTAGGCGTACCAATTAGCATCAATACCGCTGTTACAGCTGGTAAGTTTTTAGTTGGTCAGCTTTCAGTTGCAACTCAGCTATGGATAAGAGACGGTCTTGGAATCGAGTTCTCAAGAGAAAATTCTGATAACTTCGAGAAAGGATTTGTCACTGTTAGAGCTGTTGAAAGAGTTGGAGTTTCTAACTATCTTCCTAGTGGAATAGTACAAGGAACATTCTCAACTGCAAAAACTTCTTTAGAGACTCCATAATAACATGAGTTAATAAATTAGTGTAAAAAGAAAAGGGACCATTTAGGTCCCTTTTTTAATTCATAGGCAGTTTTTTTAAAAAGGTTTTTTTGTTGCATTACAGATAAATAAACCATCATCATTCATATTAAATCTGTCTTGTAACCTGTAAATAATATTATTACAATTTTGAATAGTTATCAATGAATTTATGCTGTTTTCTTTTTGCTCGACATCTTTAAACATTATCGTGCTTTTATTGACTTCTCTTGCAATACTTTCTAAAGTCGATAAGTTATCAAAAGACCTTTCCTTCCATTCTTCAAGCTCTTTATTTTTATCACTAACTATAAGTTCAAGATTTTTTATTCTACTACATCTTGTTAGAGTTAGAGACTCGCTTTCTTTCAATTGATTTTCTAAATTTTTATTTTTATCAATCATGGAATTTACAACTCTAATAAGTTGTTCTTTTTCCATAAATTCTAATAATTCTGTTTTTTTCATTTTTATAGTTTTAAAATTTACTGCAATATAAAAAATATTTTATATAAAAAAAAATATATACTACTTTTTTTTAAATACTCTTAAAAAATCTAAAATACCTCTAAAATCATTAAAACATTTTATTGAACAAAAGTACCTTGTTTTAAATGTGTTTTTGTAAAAATAGAATCCATCAGTGGGTCCGTTGCAAGTATCGCATCTTTTAGACTCATTTAGAGGGTCAAAATAGCTCATTTCTCGGCTTTATTTTTATAAACGATAAGAGACACTAGCAACATTAAAATTGAGTCCGCTAAAGCTCCAAAAACATACATTAGTCTGATTGACCAAAAAAAGGTCCCAATAACTAAAAATGCCCAGACGTTCTCTCTTAACTTATCTTTATCCATATATCAATAGAATTAAGTAAATTCCAAAAAGTATCACAGCATTGACAAAAAGTAATGTTAAAACTGCTTTTACTAAAAACTTTTTTAGTCTTTTATTGTTTTCTTTTTGGTCAATGCTGCTGACTATATAATACTTAGAGGGCATTTTTGATGAGTTTAATTTGCTCATAGGTTTCATCATCTGCTCTATCATAGGTTATTAACCTTATTTTCTTCCATCCTTCAGATGGAATCTTGAGGTCATACCAACGTCTAAAACAAGTCAGACTCTTTTTAAATGGTCCATTAAACATCCATCCAGAATAAACTCTCATCCAACCCTGTTTTGTACGTTTCCATTTACCAGATGCTAAGAGTCGTCTAAAAGTCCAGCCACCCATGGTCCTTCTTTCAATACCTCTCGTCTCATACAATTTACTCGGACCGCTATAAAATGCAATGTATTGTGAATCTTTATTGATATTTATTACGCAAGTTTGTTTGACAGAGAATTTAGGTCTGTCGATTTTGTTTCTTAAGTCTATTGTTTCCATTTATGTGTTTTTAAAAAATTATTAATCTTTGATACGTCTTTATCCAACCTTTTAAAATCTTTTACATCAGATATGTATTGGTTAATTTTGCCTTCCATATTTTTGCCTTGATAATTTTCCCAGTGAAAAAATGTAGGAAGTTTAAAAAAATTACCAGTATATATATGTGCAAATGTTTTAACATGGTCAGTAGTCCATTTAAAATCTTTGTTGTTGTTATTCATTTAATTAGTTTTAAATATACTGCAATATATAAAAAAAACTTTATATAAAAAAAATTATATACAAAAACTTTTATTTTTTTAGTATTAGTTTTGCATTGTGGAAGGAAATTTACTAGGATGCTATGCTGAATATTTGTTTGTCAGTGAATGTTTGAAGAGAGGAAAATTAATTACTATGCCAGTTTTAGATTCATCTCCTTACGATTGCATAGTAGAATCCAGAAAAAAACTCTACAAAGTACAGGTTAAGGCAACAGAAAAAAAACCTTATGTTGGTCGTAGAACCATAAATGCACCATTAAATAATAGCAAATCTAAATACACAAAAGATGTTATTGACTTCTTTGCTGTTTACTCAGCTTATTTTGAAGGTTTCTTTATATTCCCAAATACTGGGAATATGCAATCAATTAGATTGTCTAAACATGGTAAGAATAGAATTTTTTTTAATAACTTTGAGTTTATTGTGTAATAATAATTTTTTATTTCATATAATTTGATTTGTTTGGTTAGGAAAAGTCCTGTTTAAAGATGGGACTTTTTTTTTATCTTTGTTTCAAATACAAATATTATGGCAAAAATTAAAATGATTAGAACAGTTTTAGCTGAAAATACTTGGCACAATGAAGGTGATATTTTAGAATTACCAGAAAAATTAAGCAACCATTATTTAAATAGAGGTATTGCAGTGCTGTTTAAGGAAGAGAAAGCTAAAAAAGAAACTAAAGAACATAAGCAGTCTAAGAAAAAAACAAAGAATGTTTCAAATAAAAATAAATAGTACAACTGGTACTGAATTAATTACCAACACAGATGTCAAGCTGTTTGCGAGAATTGATACAACTGCGGATGATGATTTGTTAGATGAGATGATTACAACAGCCAGACAAAACGCTGAAAATTTTCTTAACTCTGATATTGTGGCTAAAAACAGGACATATTATGCCGCTGAATTACATCAAAGAATTGAGCTGCCTTTTAGTCCAGTCGCATCTATAACATCTGTAACGGTTGACGGTTCTGCTGCGACTTATACAGTTTACGGTCTAGATAACAACTATATTGAGCTTGATTCCCTACCAGCTGAGGAGGTAAAAATAACTTATGTTACTTCTGGTCTATCTGATGGACTTATTAAACAAGCATTATTGCAAATGGTCACAACTTATTATGACAACAGAGCTGACTTTAGTGAGGTTGGTAATAATATAGCGGAGATACCTACATCATCAAAAAAATTGCTATCACCATTTAAAAGGAGCTTTATTTAATGGATGCTGGTAAACTTGACACAAGGATTGAGATAAAAAGACTCACAAAATCAGCTGATAATTTTGGAGGGTTTACATCAACTAAGGCAACTCATGTGACTCTTTGGGCAAATAAAAAGGATAAGTCTGGAGAAATGATAACACAAAACAGTCAAAGAAAATTTGAATTAAAAACTTTATTTACAATAAGAAAAAAATCAGCGGACCAAATATCCTTGAGTGATACAATCCAAATTGTTGGAGATTCTGATGAATATAGAATCAATTCAAAATTTGATTCGGTCCATAAATATTATACTGTTCTGGAGGGCATTAAATTAGTATGAGTTCACAGATTAAATTAGAAGAAAAAGATTTGGCTCAGCTCAGAGCTAAAATGAAAAAACTTGAGATGTTAGACAAAGCTGGTTTTGAAAGGTCTTTGGCTGATTTTGCAACACTTACATCCAGAGATATGAAAAAAATTGCACCGTTTGATACAAAAAATTTAAGAAGATTGATAACAGCAAAATCAAGCAAAAGAAATGCAATTGTAGAATCCAAAGCTGATTATTCTGGTTATGTAGAACATGGTAAGGGCAAACCAAAACAAGCAAACACTGAAATTCCATTTTTTTATCCAACTATAAACAGACGTATTAATGTTTTACTAATGGACATAAATAACAAAATTAAAAAAGCATTGAGATGAATGAGGCTCTACATTTTATCAGAAAAGCGATTATTGACCGCTTAACAAATCAAATAACGGTTGATAGTGCTACGGTTCCTGTCTATAATAGAGTTCCATCTGATGCTACAGCTCCATATATTAAGGTTTTTTCTGTTAGTCATGATGAGATTGACAACAATAAAGATACATTCACACTAAATTGTGTGACAAGAATTGAGGCTGTCACTTCGTTTGATGCGGATAGTGGTGGTCAATTGACAGTAAATCAAATGATTTCAAGCATTCTAAATTTAGTTAGAACTCGTAGCTCATCCTATTTTGATTTATCCTCAGATAATTTTAAGGTTTACACTTGTATTAATGAGGGCGTTTCTTATGAAGAAAATGACGAAGGTGATAAAACGTATTTTATTGGTAACTTAGAACTCTCAAATAGAGTTCAAAAAACATCTTAGAAAATGGAAGATTTAAGGATATGGGGAATTAATTTAAGTGCTGTTGGAATTAGCTTTATGAATATAAATTCAGTTTTAACAACTTTGGTTCTATTGGCATCTTTATGCTATACAGTATTAAAAATAAAAGACAGAATCAATGACAAGTAGAGAGAGAAGAGAGATTAGGGGATATATAGGCTCTGGAATTGTATTTCTTTTTGTAATTCTATTGTTACTTTTTTTGTCACAGTTTGAGGTTCCAGAGTCAAACAATGATGCATTTAAACTTATTGTTGGAGCTTTAGTTAGTGTAATTGCTGCAAGTGTTTTTGTTTTTATTGGCAAAGATGACCAGCAAATCATTGACTTACAGAAAAAAAATGACTCATTAGAAATGAAGGTGGACCAACTTGTTGACCAAAAGGACCAGCTTGAAAAATTATTAATCGAATTACAAGACGGAATATTAAGCAAATTACTTCTGAAATATACATTAGATTATGATGATAAGATGCTTAAAAACATTGATTGTGATAATGAAGATTGTTGTAAAAAATAAAAATGAAAAATTATGAATTGGAAATATTTTAAAATTGAGGAGTTTGATGACCCTAATGTGGAAGGTTCAGCGGCTGAGAATATGGATTTTAATTTTATTACTTTGCTTAATACAATTAGGCATCAAAGTGGAGTACAAATGCCTATTACCAGCGGTTATAGAACGGAAGAAACAAACTCAAAACTTAAAAACAGTGTGCCTAACTCAAGTCACCTTAAAGGAGTCGCAGCAGACATTGCCTGTAACAACTCCAGTGACAGAGAAAAAATTATTGCAGCTGCCATCAAAAACAAGGTGCGAAGACTTGGAATTAGTGCCAAATTTCTTCATATTGACGTTGACTCTGAAAAGCAACCAGCCATCTGGTTATATGGTGGCAAAAAGTAACAAATCGGCTCATACGTTAGAATGAAAAAAAAGAAACCATTTGGACAAACCACTGTAGGTAAAATATTAAAAGGAGCTGTCGGTCTTGTTAATCCAACTCTAGGGTCTCTAATACAAGGAGAAATGTCTGTTGAGCAAGTTATAAGCTCTATTAAGAACTCTGATTGTCCTGTAGAGGATAAAATAAAGGCTCAAGAAATGGTCTTAGAGGCTTATGAGGCTGAAGTAGAGGATAGAGCATCAGCAAGACAAAGAGAGATGGCTGCAATACAAGCTGGGTCCAATGACATTCTTTTTAAGACTGTTGGCTGGGGAATAACACTATCTTTTGTTGCAGTTGTTGCTGGAGCAATAGGACTCTGGGAGATTCCAAAAGAATCTCAAAGATTATTTGACATGGGTTTTGGTGCTGTAGTTGCTGCATTTACTCAAGTCATTGGATATTATTTTGGGAGTTCTATGGGTTCAAAAAATAAAACTCAGATAATGAACAATCAAAATGGCTAAAAGAGCTGAGTATGTACATAGGGAAAAAAAGAAAATAAAAAGAAAAGGGATTCATTCAAAGAATCTCTCAAGAGGTAAAAATAGTAAACAATATAAAAAACCTAGAAAAAGATAATGGCAACTCCAAACTTATTTAGTGCTAACCACTACCAAAGAATGTCATTTGGTGATTTTGGATTTCGTATTTTATCGGCAACTGGAACAGCTACATCTGTTGTAGGTGAAAAATTTGGAGCAATAACAATACTAGAAAACTCAAGAATCTCTCTCACTTCTAATGCGGAGGGAGGAGATAGCTCATTAACAAACTTTGACATTAACGAAGGACATACAATGGTCGGTGATTTTACAAGCATTACAGTGAGTCAAGGTTCTATAATCTGTTATTTAAGGAGATGATTTCAGTTGGTAGGTCTTTAAAAAATGTCGTAAACTCAAGTCGTTTAATAATTAAAAGAATTATTTCTATTTTTTATAACACAAATGAAAATAAATGGGAGGACATAAATGACAACTGGGATGATTAAAAATTTGTAAATTTGTTAAAAATAATTAAATGGCTACATTAACAGGCACTAAAATAAAAGATACTTTTAAATCTTTAGTAAAGGTTATAGATAATTTAGAGGCTGGAACTTCTGGAAAACAACTCTCTGACGGAAATGGAAACAATTTAGGACTTTTTGTTGATACAGATGGCGTTTTTGGAATTGGTGCGGCTGCAAATATATCTTTAGATGTAAGCTCAAAAACTGATGCTATTGGTCTACCAGTTGGAACAGATGCCAATAGACCAACAGGAGGAGCTGGACAAATTAGATATAATACAACTGACGGAAAATTGGAATATTATGACTCTCAATGGAGGCATGTTGCCTCTGAGAGCTATGTCAATACAGAAATTACAAATTTAATAGATTCCGCTCCATCAACTCTTGATACATTAAACGAATTAGCCGCAGCTTTGAATGATGATGCTAATTTTGCAACGACTGTAACTAATTTAATTAATGGCAAACTAGACATTGTTACAATAACAGTCACTGTTGTATCTACTGGAGGAGGTAATAAATATTTTATAGACGGAACACAACAGCAAACAGTGACATTAAGTGCTGGTATAAAATACAGATTTGACCAGTCAGATAATTCAAACGCTGGAGGTGGTGGTCATGGATTGAGATTCTCAACAACTTCAGATGGAACTCATGGCGGCGGCTCTGCATATACGACAGGCGTTACAGTTGTTGGAACAGCTGGGAGTGCTGGTTCTTACACTGAAATAATAACTGAACAAGACACTCCAAAACTATATTATTATTGTGTAAATCATTCTGGGATGGGTGGAGCTTTGTCTCATTTATCTGACAAACAAGACACAATAACAGGAGCTGCAACTACGATAACCAGTTCAGATTTAACAGCCGATAGAGCTTTACTGTCTAACAGCTCTGGGAAGGTTGCTGTTTCGGATGTAACTGCGACAGAGTTAAGCTATCTAGATGGCGTAACGTCTAACATTCAAACTCAAATAAATGGGATTGGTGGCTCTCAAGATGTATTTAAAACGATTGCAGTTGCTGGACAAAGTAGCGTTGTTGCAGACCAAACAACAGATACTTTGACCCTAGCTGGTGCATCTGGTATAACGATAACGACCAATGATGCAACAGATACAATAACCTTTACAGGCTCTGGTTCTGGTAGTGGTGGAGCTTTGACCGTAGTTACAGAACAAGCAAACGGTGATGGAACTGTTGGTCCATTTACATTGTCAAATACCATAGCAAGTAAAAACAATGTCCAAGTTTATGTTGATGGTGTATATCAAACTAAAGATAAATATTCAACAAGTGGAAGTGATTTAACTTTTGGAAGTGGTAACGCACCTTTGACTGGAACCAACAATATAGAGTTTGTTCATTATGTCGCATTAAGTGGAACTCCAGCAATAGATGTAGATGTATTTAATGGAAACGGTACGACTGGACCATTTACATTAACAACTGAACCAGCAACAAAAAATAATCTCCAAATATTTATAGACGGAGTATATCAAAATAAAAGTAATTTTTCAACCTCTGGAACTGCGCTTACTTTTGCGACTGGAAGTGAACCACAAACAGGGACTGGAAACATAGAAGTAACACACATAAAAATTTCGTAAATTTGAATAAAATAAAAAAATGGCATTAACAAAAGTAACTCATGACGTATTAGAGGGCAGATATACCTCAGCTCAAGCTGTCACATCAGCTGCAACAGTAACACTTGACACAAGTTCTCACAATGTATTTACTTGGACTTTAGGACATAACGTGGAGATTAAATTTACAAATGTCAAAATCGGAACCACTGCAACTGTTGTTGTAACTGGTGCTTCGTCTGCTTATACTGTCACTTTACCAACATCTGACGGAATCAACGGAGCATCCTCAACATTTAACAGGGTAAGTGGAACGCTAGACAACTCAAACAATACTAAAAACCTAATAGAATTTAAATTCATATCAACCTCTGAATGTTGGTATCAAATATCACAAATAGCATCATAATGGCAATAAAAGGAAAATTAATAAACGGAAAAATTGTAAAATTTGCTCAATTACCTAAGACGTTTAGTGGGCAAAATCATTATATAAACTTTGACAAAGTAAGTGACGAGGTTGCTGAAAAGGAGGGATTTTATGATATTATAATACCAGAGCATGATTCAGCTAGTCAAGTAATTCACAATCTACATCACGACCCAGCTTATGATGATGGAGTTAAAGTCAGAAATGTTTTTATTTATGATGTAAAAGATAGAGTTTTTGGAAGTAGTTTGGCTGACATGAAGGCTGACAAAATACAAGAATTAAAAGCTGTTGCTAAACGTCAACTAGAACTTACTGACTGGTATGTTATAAGGAAGGCTGAAAAAGGAACAGCAATTCCAGATGATGTAGAAACACAAAGAGACAATATAAGAAGTTCTGTGGAATCGCAAGAGGCTTCAATAAATGCTAAAACTAAAAAAGTAGACGTTTATAAATTTAATATTAACTTATAATTTTTTATTATGAGTTTAGACAAAAAACTTTTTAAAGCTGTCGCAACAACAACGACAACTACATCTGATGCAGCACAAGGATTAGTGTTGCATCTTGATGCCAATGATGAGGATAGCATTGAACAAGGTGGAGCCAATGATGGAAATACAAATGGCACTTGGTTTGATATTTCTACACACGATTTAAATGTTCCTTTAGTTGATAAAGCAAGTAATTTACAATTACACTTAAATGCAAGTGATACAACTTCTTATGGTGGTAGTGGAGATGAATGGACAGATATAAGTCAAAATTCAAATCATGCTGAAGATACAAATCCAACATTTAGTTCCGATACAAGAGGGTATTTTGAGATGGATGGCTCTAACGATTACTTTACTATTGATTATGATGCAAGTTTATATATGACCTCAAATACAGGTTTTACAATAGAGGCTTGGGTTAATAGAGATAGTGGTAGTGAAATGTATATAATTGCAAGTGATGATAATTCAAGTTACCCTTATGCTCTTTCTTGGAATACTAATACACATGGATATTATGGATGGATTAGTGGAAGTGGATATGATGGAGGTAGTGGTGTAGTGGGTTCAAATGAAACTTCAACAAATGGTGTGGGAGAATGGGACCACGTTGTAATGACACAATCAAGTGTAGATAGAAAAAACAGGATGTATGTAAATGGTACATTAGTAAGCACTTCGGCTGTCGTTACAGGATTTCACTCAACATCTTCAGATGTGTACGTTGGTACTTACCACGACCAAACCAGTAAATTTGATGGCAAAATAGGTGTCATAAGAATTTATAATGTCGAATTGACCGCTTCAGATGTAGCTCAAAACTTTAGAGCTGATTGTTTTTTAAGTTATGATTCTTATATAACGTCAAGGGATTCAGCAACTCAAGGGACTTTAATAACAGCTCCGCCAACTCAAGGTACTCTGCACAGTACAAATTTACAAATAAATTTAGATGCCAACACTTACAGTGGTTCTGGTGACTGGTTAGATGGAGCTAACGATTATGATGCAACAATTACAGCTGCTACATATACAGATTTTGATAATTCTGATTATTTTGATTTTGCTGGTAGTACAAACAATCCAGTTTCTATAAGCTATAATAGTATTTTAAATGCATCAGCAAGAACTTGGGAGTTTTGGGTGTGGTTTGACACAGATGCGATGAATTTTTTTGGCGGAGTATGGGGAACTAATAACAGTGACAAAACTGTAATTTTTCGAATGAAAGACTCTAATAATGCTATTAGAGCCCAAGTTTATGATGGTGCTGGTACTTCCGTTGAACCAACAACAGATAACAATGTGGTAAGTGAAGGTGAATGGAATCACATCGTATTTACAAGTGACAACAGTGATAATAGCTTTAAAATATATGTAAACGGAATTAAAAAATATTCAGATACATTGAGTATTGATATGAACACTTCATCAACAGGAAATTTTATTATTGGAGCTGGAGGTGGTTATTCATCTAATCGATTAGACGGTAGAATTGCACAATTTAGATATTATAATGCAGCTCTGTCTGGGTCAGAAGTAAACACAAACTATAATGCAACTAAAGACTTATATCAAGGAGCTACTAATATAGAACTGCATTTAGATGCCAATGGTTACATCTCTGGAGAATGGTCAGACAGTTCTGGTAACAGTAGAAACGGTACAATAACTGATGCTGTTCATACAAACGACAACAACTCTGATTATTTCACATTTGACGGAGCAACAGGAACAAGTGGAGACAAAGTTCTAGTACCGCATACAACAGACTTAGATATTGTTCAAAGTTTTTCTATTGAGATGTGGGTTTGGAGAAATGACGACACAGACCATTGTTTAATAAATAAAGGTCCTAATAACACTAATTCATGGGACATTTCATTTGGAGCTTCATCTGGTTTTGGGTATCAATTTAATAGTTATGATGGTGGTGCGCAAGTAAGAACAGGAACAGGAGACTTTACTTCTGCAAATCGCTGGGAGCATATTGTTTTGACTTATGATAATAGTACTAAAAAACCAGATTTTTTTATTGATGGAGTTTTAAGAGTAGGACATACACATACAGCTGGTTCACTTCCAAATGGTAATTCTAATGACTTAATTATTGGAGGATATTATCAATATCCAGCTAGACATGGCTGGAATGGTAGAATAGCTCAAGTTAGATTTTATAAAGGTAAATTGACACAAGACCAAGTTATTACAAATTATAATGCTACAAAAGCATTATATCAAAATCCTACAGCTCTTATTGATTACAGACCCTCTAACTATAGCGGAAGTGGTACAAGTATAACTAATTTAGGTAGTTTATCAAATGATGCTGTATTAACAGGTGGAATTGAATCTACATATGATAAAGAGTTAGGTGATTTTTTTACTATTGAAGGTGGTTCAAATACTGGAGACGGTATTGAAACAACATCAAATGTAACAGGAGTAAATTTAAATACAGATGGTTTTAGCTGGGAAATATGGGTTAATTTTACATCTGACGGCTATAGCTATATAACATCTTTTAATTATAGCTCTACATATTATAACTTTTCATATAGGCAAGATTCAGATAAAGTTACTTTTTTTAATCTTGGAACTTCTTTAAATACACCAGCTTTGGAATTAAACAGATGGTATCACATTGTAGGTACTGCAAATTCAGCTGGTACAAAATTATACACAGATGGAATTTTATCTGACAGTAATACAACAGCAGCTCCAAATCATAATTTAGATAGTAAAATATATTTTGGCACATATTGGGGACATAGCTCTGCCCAACATATACACACTGGACCAATAGGTGACGGAAGATTTTATAAAGGTGTATTAACAGCAGAACAAGTAGCACAAAACTATTTAGCATCTAAAAGATACTATCCTAACGGAAATCATTTTACTAATAACGGAGCAACATTTACATATGCATCAAGTCCATATTATTTTAATTTTGATGGCAGCAATGACGTAATGAATAGAACATTATCTAATTTTAGTTATAGATTAGATGATGAATATACAGTTACACAATGGCTAAGGGCAGATAGTGTTGGTAGTACACAAATCACTTTTAACACTTATGGTACATCTAATGGCGCACAATTAGTTTTCAAATCAGGTCCAATATTAGAGTGGTATCATAGTGGTACTTCTACATTACAAATGAGCAAAAGTGTTTCTGCTACTACTTGGTATATGGCAGCAGTTACTTTTGATGGTACTAATGGCAAACTTTATTTAAGTACTACATCAAGTTTTGACAGTTCTCCTTCAACTGATACGGGTAATGGCTTAAGTAATGGGGATGATACAAATATTTCGATTGGTGGTAGAAGCCCATATTTTTTTGATGGTAGGATAGCTGCAACAAGAGTATACCACAAAGCATTATCAGCATCAGAATTAGAAACAATATGGACCGCAGAAAAAGCAACTTTCTAAATAAAAACATAAAAAATAAAATACTTATATTTGTAATTAATATTAACTAAAAAAATAAACTAAATGCCGACAACTGGAATTTTTAATGGGACCAATCTAATCTTAAAGGTAGAAGGTGCAACCTTAGGACACACAACAAGTTGTTCTCTAAATTTGTCTAACGACTTACCAGAGTCAACTAGCAAGGACTCCTCTGGATTTCAAGAGGTGATTGCTGGTGCTATGAGTGGAGAAATTAGTTTTGATGGGTTTGTTAAATATGATGATAGCTCTAACGCAATAGAAATGGCTGATTTCTTATTAGCCAGAACTCAAATTACTTGTGTTTTTGGTACAGCTGCGACTGGTGATGAGATTTATACTGCCGAAGGTTTTTTAAGTAGTGTTGAAATGTCAGCAGAGGCTGAATCTCCAGTTACTTACAGCGGTTCAATTACATTGACAGGAGCAATCACAAAATCAACAAACTAAGATTTAACTGATTTTAACTTTTATGGCAAACAAAAAAAGGGGTTATTATACTCTTAAACTAGGAGGTAAGCAAAGAGTCATGCATTTTAGCATGAATTTTTGGGCAAACTTTACTGATATTTTAGACATATCATTAGAAAAAATTGGACAAGTTTTTGAAAATGGAGTATCAATAAAATCTTTAAGAGCTTTAGTTTATTCTGGTTTATTAGCTTATGACCAAGAGGAAGGAAATGAACCAGATTACAATGAATTTCAAGTTGGTAATTGGTTGGAAGATGTTGACGAAAAAATGCTGACAGAGATGATAGACTCCATGATGGAGTCTAAAATATTAGGTAATCAGCTCAACATGGGTATTGAACGAAATCCACAAACAAAAAAAAAGACCAGTCCGAATCCGAACCTAAGGAATTAACTTGGGACACATTAATAGATTACTACATAGGACAGATTGGAATCAATCCAAATGATTTTTGGTCCAATACATGGGTTGAAAACCAATTATTAGGTGAGGCAAATAACATTCAAATGAATTTATTATGGGAGCAGACTCGTTACTTGTCTACAATGATTTATAATGTAAATTGCACTAAGAGAAGTCAGATGATGAAACCATCCAATTTATTCCCTTTACCACAAGACAAGATGCTAAAAACAGGAGCTGTAAAATCTACACCAGAACAGTTCAAAGCATTTTTAGAAAAAGCAAGGTCAAAGGGCGTTGATATTTAAGTTTAAATTTTAGTATTTTTGTAATATGGCAATACAAAGACTTAGAGTTGATTTATTACTAAATTCAGAATCATTTAATAAAGGTTTAAAAACAGCCGAAGGTAGCTTAAAAGCCTTTGGGTCTAAAATGACAACTGTTGGCAAATCTTTGTCCACAAGAATAACTTTGCCTTTAGCCTTAGCTGGTGGAGCTGCAATTAAAATGGCATCTGATTTTCAAGAGTCTGTGAATAAAGTTGAAGTTGCTTTTAAAGGTGCTAATGGCGTAGTGAAAGACTTTGCCAAAACAACATTAAAACAATTTGGCATTGCAGAAGGCACAGCTTTAGATATGGCTGCTTTGTTTGGTGATATGTCAACCTCAATGGGTTTAAGTGTTGATTCTGCGGCTGAACTTTCAACATCTTTGGTGGGACTAGCTGGAGACTTATCATCTTTCAAAAACATGAATATTGAACAAGTTACAACAGCTTTAAATGGAGTTTTTACAGGAGAAACCGAGTCATTAAAAAGACTAGGAATTGTTATGACTCAAGTAAATTTAGAACAATTTGCAATGGAGCAAGGCATAACAAAGTCTTTAAAACAAATGTCTCAAGCTGAGAAAGTAATGTTGAGATATGAGTTTGTGATGTCTAAAACAAAAAATGCTCAAGGTGATTTTGCAAGAACTTCTGAAGGTGCAGCAAACCAAATGAGGATTTTTGGTGAATCTTCCAAACAATTGGGTCAAAAATTAGGTAGCATTTTGTTGCCATTTTTTACAAAACTTGTTGCAAAAGGAAATGACCTAATAGAAAGATTTTTAAATTTAGATAAAAAAACTCAAGAGCTTGTTGTTGCGTTTGGGGTAGTTGCAGCAGCTTTACCTCCGTTAGTTTTAGGAATTGGTTTAGTTGCAACCGCTTTCGGAAAAGTCACCGCTGCGGTTAGAATTTTAACACTAGCAATGGCAAAAAATCCATTGACAGCTCTTGCAATTGGTATAACAGCCATAGCAACAGCAAGTATTGAGGCTTTGCACCAACTAAATCCGATGGTCAGTAGAGTAACCACATTAATGAACGTAATTAAATCATTAGGTAATCCTTTTAAATTTCAAGAGTTACAAATGCTAAGTTCAGCAAAAGCTGCTAAAATTCAATCAGAAACAACTGATGACTTAAAAGATAAAACTGACGAGCTGAGTGATAGTATAGCAAAACAATTAAAATTACAAAACAAACCTAAATCTAAAACAAGAGAAACAGTTTCTCCAGTCAGCACTTTACAAACATCACAAGATTTTTCTGGAACTGGTGGGATGCAAAGATTTAGAAATTTATCACAAGATGAAAGATTTGCTCATGCAGAAAGTATGGGAATAGATGTCGGACCAATCAAAATTGACCCACAAATTTTAAAACCATTGGAAGTTGTAAAAGAAAACGCAAGTGCTATAATGGTTGATGTAAGTGACATTATATTAAGTGGTTTTACTGACATAATAATGGGCGTGGCTAGTGGTAACATGAGTTTAGCTGGGGTTTTTGGTTCAATGGTCAGTATGCTAGGGGATGTTGCTATTAGAGTTGGGAAAGCTGCTCTTGGTATTGGTAAAGGAATGGCTGCAATTCAAGCATCTTTTACAAATCCTGTTACTGCTATTGCGGCTGGTATAGCATTAATCGCAATAGGTGCAGCAATTAAAAACTTTGGAGGCTCTTTTATGGGTGGAAATAAAGGCGGTAGTATACCAAGTTTTGCAAAAGGTGGTATTGTCTCTGCACCAACTTTGGCTCTTGTTGGAGATAATACTGGAGCTGGTAGAGGTAATCCAGAGGTCATTGCACCATTAAACAAACTACAGGGAATGATAGATGCCAAAAGCAATCAACAAATAAATGTCGGAGGTGAGTTTAGATTAGAAGGTCAAGACTTAGTATTAGCTTTACAAAGAGCTGGGAGAGAACGTAACAGAATAAATTAATCTTTATGGCAACGTATGGATTAAAATTCGAGCTATTTTTCCAAGACCTTGAAGATAGAAGGTTTAAACTAGAAATACACAAAAAAAATTACACTGGTTCTGTTTCTGCTTTAGTAGGTGGTGGAAATCCAGTTGAAATAGAGTGGTCTGGAGATGATGATATTTATTCTCCCATCAGAGGTTCAAGATGCAAAATCAATTTGATGGTCACCTCTACAACCTCTTATGATGCTTTTCATGAGAGTGATGAAAGAGAATATCTTGTAAAAGTAATGAAACATGATTCTTATGGTTATTTTTGGGAATCAGAACAGACAGAGTGGGAACTTGCCAACGCTAATTGGGATGAGGACACTGGAGGAGACTTTTTCTGGGAACCCATATGGCAAGGATTTTTAGTGGTAGATAGATTCAAAGAGCAAATGATACACAAACCATTCCCAATCAAATTAGAGGCAATAGATGGACTTGGAACATTAGGAGGTTTTGATTCACCTTTTGACACTACAAATGTAACAGATGCTAAAAATTTATTTTACTACATAACAGAAATATTAAAGCTAACTGGACATGAGCATCAAATTTATGTTGCCAATGAAATCAGAAAAGATGGTGGAGCAACTAATGACACAATATTTCATGACATTGAAGTTAATCCATACGCTTTTTTTACTCCTAATTTAGTTTTAAGAAATGCAAAAGAAGTATTAGAACAAATTCTAATGATTACAAATTCAAGGATTTATCATTCTTATGGACATTGGTATATTGTTAGTAATTCTAATCTAATAGAAAAAGACATTGACCAATTGGCTATCTGTCCAAGTGGAGCTGATATTGTAATTGACCCAGACCCAATTGGAGACCCAGCTGATACAATCCAGATTCCAGTTGTTAAATTATTAACTAATGGTTTAGATGTTACAACTCATAATTATCAAGCTGGTAATACTGCCTTTTTTAGTGGTTCAAATACTGGTTCCCCTCATACCTCTTATACTTTTGATGTTGATGGTTCAACTGTAAAAACAGGAGGCACAGAAACTCCAACCTTAAACTCATCTAATGCTAATTTTGCTCCAAACGGTCTAACATCATCTAATGATGGAGATGTGGTAAGACTTACATTAACAAACTCAGCTGGTTCTGCCAATGACTCTGTAACACTTAATTTTGACTCAACTACAATTGGACCCTCTACTTGTCAATTAGACGGTAATGTTACATTTAAAGCGACAAATCTTTTTACAGGTGCAAGAATAGAACCGTCTGAGCATATAGTTGCAGTAACGAGAACTAATGCAGACAATAATGATAACATAATAGGCAACTTTACAATTGTACCAGATGTTGATTTTCAGCTTCCAGCTATATCTGATATACAAATAACAGGAAGAACTACTGGTCTAAATTTAACTTTGTCTGAAATAACAGACAATGGAGATGGAACTTATAATGTTGCACCAAGAGTTACCGCACCATGTGGGGGGGGTACGTTTAAATTTACATTGTCAGCTGCAACAAAACGTAAAGAATATACAACAACAATAACTTTTGTAAATAACTCATCTAATACATCTTTAAGTGCAACAACTTTGACTTTTACAAATCCAGCACAACCAAACCCAGATGCTGACTTCGAGGGAACTGTTTTGCTAAACACTAACTCTGGTTTTTATTTTAATAATATATCTGATATCTCTTTAACTGTTGCTAATGGCGTTAATAGTTTAGCTGTTTCTAAAAGAGAAATTACAGAGAATCAAATAGAAATTAAAGTCTCTGGAGTAGTTCCTTTTGGTAATACAACTAATAAAACTGACACTGTAACAATTACAGGAACTCCATTTAATGATGGTGATGCTACAGGAATTACTTCTGGAGTTACAATTTCATCAGCTCTGACGTTGCCATTCTATGCTACAACAGCTTACACATTCCAATTTGTATCTAACCCTAATAATACAGCTCTGTTTAATGGTAGATTTAAAATTATAGCAACGGTCCATACAGGAGGTAACGCTAGAGTTGATTTTGTGACTATTTCACCAAGTCAAGGTAATGAGGCAACTAGGTTTATTACTATAACAGTAAGAACAAATGCAACAAACTCGCAAAGATTTGCTCTAATAAAATTTGTAACTTTGGATGAGTCAACAACTTTACATACTTTAACATTAACACAAAGAGGAATAACAGTAGGTTCTCCATAAAAAAACAATATGGCTAACATAAAAAACAAACAATTAGAGTTTTTACAAGGTGGACAAGAAAACATAGACTATAAAGTTTTTGATGCTAACGGTACATTTTTAGAAACAGAAACAGAAAACATTGCAAAAAAGGTACCAGCTAAAATACAACCATTATATAAAGACCTAATAAAACAATATGATAAACCTTTAAAAAGAGTTAAAATTAGGACCAGATTAAATAGACTAAGCATACAAAACAAAAATGCTCATTTTCTAATTCCAGATTTAGATAATAGATTTTTAATTCAACCAGTTACATCTCCAACATTTAGTCAAATCCAATTAGACACAACTGAAAATGTTAGAGCTTTGTCTGGCAATAGGTATTTTAAATCAAATGCGATTAGTCAAACTGGAGCTAATATAGCTTTAATATCATTAGACCAACAGCATAACGCTATAAAACAACGTAAGTCCTTAAATGTAGGATTTTCGTATTACATAGAAACAACAGACCATACAGAAAGCTATAAAATAAATCTAAAAGCATCATTAGATGAGTCTTACGACACTTCATCTGAGCTAAAACAATATAATTTTATAACTGACGAGTGGGAGGATTTTCCATCCAGTTCCGCAAACCAATCTATTAAAGAACAGCAAACATCAACCGTTAATGCTTGGGGAAAAATGACTTGCGACATTAAACCCTATTCATCAAGCTCAGTTGATACTGATGTTTTTATAACAATTACAATTGACCAACCTATTAGAGTTGGACTTGGAGCTGGTGGTTTTAATGCTATTTATATTGATAATTTTTACATTGCCGAGTCTTATGATTTAGAAGGAAATGAAATTGTTTCAACAAGAGAACAAATATCTAACAACGGTAATTTTAGCGGAGAGCATGAGGTAAAAGATTTAATCTTATCAAATGAAGGTGAGAACACTGATTTTTTTATTGGCAAAATAACAGGAGATTTTAAAAGAGAACGAGATTCAGTAAACAAAAAATTAGAACAGCTAATTAGTGCCGAAATGATGAACGACAATCGTAGGCATTTAACAAGATATGAAGGTACATTTAGAGATAAATCTGGTTTTGATGGAGACCCAATAGGTTTTCATAATAAACTGCATGTAGATTTTGGTAATGACGTTTATCAAGATTTCCAGAGCTGTTACATAGATTCTATGAGGTATAACATTCGTAAAGCTGAGGTTGATGTATCTATGCATGTATCTAATCAAGATTGTGATGTTGTTACGACTTATGTAACTGTTTTTGACTGACAATTAACAACTCCCTTTTGTTGTTTCCGACCCATTGCTTATTGTCAACCGTAAGTGATGGGTTTTTTTTATTTAAAATAAAGTTTATAGTAAATATTTTTTTTATTAAATAATTTTTATATAACTTCGTAAAAAAGTAAATAGTATGGCAAAAAACAAATCAGATTTTGACAAACCACTTAGCCAAGTGAATAAAAGTATCGAGGCTAAAAAAAGAAAAAATAAAATTACAGACCATAAGTTTGAAAATGCCTTCATCAATCCTATAAAAAAGGGTAAAAATGATTTGGACGTAAAACTTAGAAACCTTAATATTTTTGAAAAAGATATTATAGTAGAAAACAACATCAAATTAATTTTAAAAGATGTTGACAGGATTAAAGATGCTGGATTGTAATTTCATTAGTTTTAGATAAATTTTCTTAACAGGGAGAGTTCCAGCATCCTCTCCCTTATAAAACAAAAATATATGGCAAAAACATTTAAAGAAAAATTTGAATTAGAGTTAGAAGGTAAATCTATTAACAAAGAACACATTATAAAACTTTTAAAGATTACCAGACCAACTTTAATGTCTCGACTCGCTAATCCAAACACTTGGACTCTAGGAGAGGTTAATAAAATAGATAAAAAATATAAAATAAACATAAATCAAATTGTATGAGTAAACCAGAGAGTAAAATATTTAACGACTTTATGAAACTGGATTTAAAGTCTATTGACATAAATAGCCAAACAGCTTATAAAGAAATAAAAAAAGATATGCGGCAAGGCAGAAAATTATCACGAAAAGAATTTAGAGAAGAATTAAAAGAAGAAGTACTGGATTTGATGAGAGTAAAATTAGAAATTAGAAATATAATAAATAAATAAAAAAATGACATGGCAGAATTTAAATTAAAAGAAGGTTACGGATATATTTTTAAAAATGAAAATAAGACCGAAGAAAAACAGCCAGATGCAACTGGTGAAATTAACATAGATGGTAAAGTAAGAAACATGGCTATCTGGTATAATAAAGATAAATCTAAAAAGCATATAATGACTTTTAAGGTTTCTGATAAACAGCAAAAAGGATTTCAAAGTCAGCCAATAAATGAGGTTGATGATGATTTACCATTTTAATTAATAATTAATAATCAAAGGGACTTAATTGTCCCTTTTTAAATTTTATATTATGAATTATATATATGATAGAGAACAGACTGAGGAGGATAAATTTAAAACTCAGCAAATCAAAGCACTTACAGAGGCTTATGATAGTGAAAAAAATAAGAGAAGACAACTAGAACAAGAAATCAATGAGCTTGTAACAATAAAATGTGGTCAGAATGATATTATACAAAAACAAGAACAAACGATTTCCAGACTAAACAAAGAAATAAGAGAACTAAAAAACAAATTAAATGGAAAAACTTAACACAACTGAAAAAGTTTTACTTAGATTTTTATTAGATAATGCAGCAGAAGAATCTGGAATTGTAAAACCTTACGTAAATAATATATATAGAAAATTAAATTTATATAAACAATTAGAATTATGATTAAAAAATTTGATTCTAATGAACAGTATCATTCTTATGATTCTATTTCTGCAAGTGGACTAAAATACATTGCAGAATATCCAATTGAAAAGTTTCTTAGTAAAGAAAATGTAACAACACCAGCAATGGCTCTGGGTTCTGCAACTCATGAGGCAGTTTATCAACCAAAAGTTTTTTACAAAAATTATTATCCTATGCCTAAACTTGATTTGAGGTATAAAGAAAATAAAATATTAAAAGCTGAACATGAGGAGAAAGCCTCTGGCAAAACAGTAATTGATGAAGTTGATTTTAATAGAATCATTGAAATGATGAAAAGAATCAATGAGCATAAACTTGCCAAAAAATATCTTACTGGTATTATAGAACAATCTCATTATTTTAAGTGGGGGGGGGTAGATTGTAGATGCAGACCAGACTGTTTAGAACCAGTTGAAAAATGGATATCTGATTTAAAAACAATAAGAGAGATAAAACATACATCTATTCCAAACGACATTTATAATCGTAATTATGATTTACAGGCTTACGCTTACTGTCTTTGGCTTGATATTCCTCTTGAAAATTTCAGATTTATTTTTGTAGAATCAGCACCTCCACATCAAGTTGAGGTCATAGCACTTAGCGAAAAGCAAATGGAGTATGGACAAAGGAAATTTGAAGAGGCTTTTGACAAATGGTCCGAATATAAAAAGACAGGAAAAACAACAGGAGTCAGAGCTAAAGGTTTTGCTCCAGATGGTGCTAAAATTTTATGACTGCTAATATAGACTTAGAAAATATTAAAAACGCAACTGAGTTTGTTTGTAATGTTGATGTATTAACTAAAACACGTGAATCAGAATTTGTCATAGCTAGAAAAATATTTGCAATTATATGTCGACAATATACAGACCGAACATTATATGAGATAGCTGACTATATAAAAAAAGACCATGCTACGATTTTACATTATGAGAAAAGCTATAAGAATTGGGTTTTTGCTCCAAAGGTTTATAATAAAGAGCTAAATTTGTTAGAAACAGTAAAAGAAAAAATTAAATTGAATCCTTTTGACAAATATTTAACTAAAGAAGATAAGTTACAAAATTCAGTTATGAATTATATTAAACTTAAATATCCTAAAGTTTTAGCGGCTCATATACCCAACGAAGGTAAAAGAACTCCATTTGAAAGATACAAATTAAAATATCTTGGAGCTGTATCTGGAATGCCAGATATTATGATTTTCTACCAAAACTCAAAATTCTGCGGTTTAGCGATAGAACTCAAGGTTGGATATAACAAACCTACAGAAAATCAATTGAGTTGCTTAGAACGTCTTAAAATGGCAAATTGGAGGGCAGAATGGTCCAATGATTTAGATGCTGTTTTACTATTAATTGATAATTACATGAAAGATGGCAAATGAGAAAAAAGTTTATTGGAACGATACATCTCAGAGAATTAGGTGGACAACAAACAGCACTTATGACGACTTATATCAATATAATTACATAGGCTTAATGAATCGTATTGAGTTTGATTTACTCATTGAGGCACTATTTGAAAAATATGGAGACAACAAAATGTCAAATGAAAACATTCAAGAGATGTTTGATGACATCAGAAAATTCTGCGATAAAATTAAAGGAGCTGTTGAATAAATGAAAAAAAATTATTACGCTGTCATACCAGCCTCTGTTCGGTATGATGAAAATTTGACTGCTAACGCTAAATTAATATTTGGTGAGATTAGTGCCTTATCAAATGAAAAAGGTTTTTGTTGGGCAACTAATGCTTATTTTGCACAATTGTATAAAGTCAGTCCGTCATCTGTTTCTAAATGGATAAAACAATTAGAAAAAAACAAGCATATAAAAATTAAAACAATCAAAGATGAATATAACTCTGAAAGGAGGTTGATATTTTTACTAGGGGGGGTCTCTAAATCTGCTAGGGGGGGTCACGAAAAGTCGAAAGTAATATATAATAATAATATTAATAATATAAATAATAATAGTGCAAAGTCTAAAAACTTAAAATCTGAGTCTGACTTTGCCTCTATAATTTTAGATTCATATAATCATTTGTGCCAATTATTTCCAGAATCAAGTCATCCTAAAACTCAAGCTCAGAAAATACAATGGCTTGAAACAATTGACCAGTGCAATCGATTGGATAAAATAGACCCAAGACAACTCTGGAATTTATGTAAAAAAGCAAGAGAAGATGATTTCTGGCAACAAAATTTTTTATCACTTGTTGGAATTAGAATTAAAAAGAATGGCGTTTCTAAATTAGACAGATTTAAAAATCAATTTAAATTATGATAAAACATAAAAACAGAATAAAACAAGTTATTGACTTCTCTGGAGTTGGCGATTCTAAAATACATCCAACAGACATTGATGCAGTTTTAGAGTTTGACGATAAATATTTATTATTATTTGAGGTAAAATATAAAGGTTTAAAGGCACCATTAGGACAAGAAATCCTTTTTAATAGGATTGCGGACTGTTGGCAAAGTGTCAAAGAGGAGGCTTTCGTCATCTACTGCGAACATGAAACAAAGTCCAGTGAAATCGTAAATCTGTATAACACCAGAGTTGTTTCTGTCTATCACAAAAAAATAAAACATAATCAAGATTGTAATTTATTTGAATTTTTGAATAAAATTGCAAATCATTATAACATAACAAAACTAATCAAATCTTTAAAGTATGATAAACGAATTTTTAAATCTAGGCATTGAAATAAAACAAAACAGAGGACAAGTAAAAACAAAATGCCCTCAATGCCATCACATAAGAAAAAATAAATCCGACAGACCACTAAGTGTTGACATTGACAATGGTCTTTATAATTGTCATAATTGTGGATTTTCTGGCAATGTAAAATTTAAGGAAAAAAAAGAATTTATAAAACCTCCAGAGGTCAAAGTTAATTTATCTGATAGGACCTTGCAATATTTTAAAAAAAGAGGAATAAATGAATCAACTCTCAGTCATTGGAAAGTTGGCGAATCAACAGAATATTTTCCTCAAGTAAACAAAAAACGTAAGGCAATTAATTTTAATTATTACCTAAATAATGAGCTAATTAATGTAAAATATAGAGACGGACAAAAGAATTTTAAATTAGTTAGCGGAGCAAAACTTGTATTTTATGGACTAGATTCCATTAAAGATTCAAACAAAGTTTATGTTGTTGAGGGAGAAATGGATGCTCTGAGTTTACATGAGGCTGGAATTTATTCTGTTTGCTCAGTTCCTAATGGAGCATCAAGTGGGAATCAAAGGTTAGAATATTTAGATAATTGTTTTGAATACTTCGAAAATAAGACAGAAATCATTTTATGTACGGATAATGATGAGGCTGGATTAAATTTAAGAAATGAATTGGCTAGAAGATTTGGCAAACATAGATGTAAATATATCGACTTTGATAATTACAAAGATGCCAATGAAGTTTTGACAAATGATGGAGCTGAGAAGTTACGACAGATTTTAAAAGATGCAAAAGAATATCCACTTGAGGGAATTGTAAATTTTAACGACATATGGGACAATGTTTTAAACTACAATGAGAATGGACTTAAAAGCTATTCAATTGGTCTTGGTGATTCAGACGAGTTTATTAATATATCAATGGACCAATGGTCAACAATCACAGGCATTCCCAACAGTGGTAAGTCTGACGTGGTGGACCAGATATGTTGTAACATGGCTTTAGAATATGATTTTAGAGTTGCAATGTACTCTCCAGAGTCTTACCCTTATGAGGGACATATAAAAAGATTAGCTAACAAACTAAATAAAACAAATTGCAACAATGAGCTTTTAAATAAATCTAAAAACTTTATTGAAGAGCATTTCTTTTTTGTTAAGATTGACTTAGAAAATCTTACACTAAAAGGCATTTTAGATAGTTTTAAACAGCTTGTGTTTAGAAAAGGAGTGAACCTTTGTGTTATTGACCCATATAATATGCTGGACCATTCAGCTCAAAGAGATGTTTCTTATGTTGGAAAAATATTGTCTGAAATAACTCAGTTTTGTCAACAAACAAACACCCATTTGTTTTTAGTTGCTCATCCTAGAAAAATGGAGTTTATAAATAATCAGTATAGAGTTCCAAATCCTTATGATATTTCTGGCTCCTCAGATTTCTTTAATAAAAGCTATAATTGTTTAACTGTATTTAGAAACCTAAATCAACCATGTCAATTTGGTTCCGATACTGTTTCAGTCCATGTGCAAAAGGTAAAAAGAAGGGAAAATGGAAAGCAAGGTGAGTTCATGATTGCTCCAAATTTTAAAGAGGGGGGGTACTATACAGGACTGGACAAAGACAAACAAAGAATCCAAGTTATTAGAGATAATACACCTTTTTGATGTTTTGTCCAACGCCAGACCATTATATAGCTTTTAACTGGTGTATTAATAATGATATTTTTATTTATCCAATACCGACTGGTAAAAAATTTTATTTGGTTGCTAAGATTGACGGAATTGAAAGGTCATCATTCAAAGAGTACACAAAGCAAGTATATCAAGAAAAAATCTGGGAATATTATTTGTACCTTTATAAAAAATATAAAGATGTTTGAGTTTCAATTTTTTCCAGTTTATGGTTGTGCTGTTGGGGTTAATTATTGGGACTCAACTATGGACGATAATGAGATAAATAAAAACGATACACAGCACATGGTCCAATTTTTTGTTTTTATATTTGGACTTTCAATAATTTGGTACAAAGATTTATAATGGCTTACGATAAAAAAGAACTGGAGAAAAAGGCTTTAAAAGCTATTAAAGAGCATAAAATAATGTTTATTCAGCATTTAGCTGCTCATTTAGGTATATCTAGGAGTACTTTTTACGATTTAAAACTGGACAAATCGGACACTATAAAAAAG
>TARA_R100001591_G_scaffold4933_2_pt1 | contig 32387 bp, 31 predicted proteins | sample TARA_R100001591 | Tara Oceans TARA_R100001591 (sample SAMEA2622725) | marine metagenome | biome: marine biome (ENVO:00000447); feature: surface water layer (ENVO:00002042); material: "saline water (ENVO:00002010), including plankton (ENVO:xxxxxxxx)" | depth 5 m
GCGCATAAAGTTCTCGTCATCAACGGCCTGCTTTCTTTGGAGAAGAGAGGCACGAGCAGAAAGATCTTGATTTGCTAGAGCAGCAAGGTTTTGATTGGTTTGTCGCTGCAATGCAGAGATGTTTTGCGCTACATTAGGTGCAGTCCTTGAGCTTATATTTCTAAGGAGAGTACCCTCAGCTCTAGCCGCCATATCCTCCATGTTTTGACGCTGAAACTCAGTGGCATTACGTTGAGCTTGCTCGAGATCAAAGAATCCCTGGTCCAACTGTCGTTCCTCACTTGCAATATCCATGAGTTTTTTGGTAAGGTCGTCGTATCCTTCTTCACCTTTGCGCATCATCTCGTCTCCCTCTTCTATGTCCCTGTATGCTTTGACACCCTTACCCAGTGCGCTTGCTATCAAGGCAATAGTGAAGGGATCAACAGCATAAACAAGTCCTGGGTAGTCTATTCCACCCCAAAGGAGACTCATAAAGTATTCTATAGTCAGAGCCATGTCTGCAAATTTAATCATTTATCACTTATCATGAGCTAGTTGAATGGGTTCATACTGCATATTCATTGAATATACCTCAAAATAACCCTTGCTTAACGGTATCTGCACCCTAGCCTCAGCGTACTGTCCTCGAGATGTGTCACCAGCAAACGATGGGTGAATCAACCCAAGAAGGTACACATCTCCAACATTTATTGCCGTGTTTATTTTACCAACAAGAGATATCCCTTGATCAAAGTTAATTGTAAAATCCTGGGGATCGTATGGCGTATAAATTGCGGAGTTAGCAAACGATGGGTGAATAGCTTTAGCTGTTATGTCTAAAGACAGATCTTGATAAGTCAAGTTAGACACCTGATCAATAGCAATTGAATCATTTTCAGTAATAATTGTCTGAGCTGACATAGCAAGAATCTTCATTGGAATGTCTTTGCTGTGCTGGATCTCAGGAGATATTCCTGAATTAGGATCAAGGTTAGCTTTAAAAAAAGCAGGATGGGTACCAGAATCATTTGCAGGAATATTGCTAACAGCGACTCCAAATCTATTCTTGCGTAGACGACCCAAAACAATTAGATTCTTACCGCCTGATACAACATTAGAGTTTGGGATAGGCCCATACGTAGTTCCATTAATATTTCTAAATATGTCAACAGTAGCGGCATCATTAGATACCGCATTCTCATCAAGTGCATTAGATGTTTTGACAAAGCAAAAGCTGCCGCCAAGATTCTTTGTTCCCTCTACAGAAAGTGTCTTGTATATCTTGTTCGTAGACGGCTTGTCTGCAAACGTCACATTAAATTCAGACGGAGTCGCAACGCCGTGAAAGTTGTTGTAGGTAGACCCTGAGTCGTGCTTCCATATTGGGCCGTCAGAGCTACCGTTTATATCTGGGCTTGCAGGGGATGAAAAGAACTTATTGTTCACCCTCGCAAAGCATGATGCAGCATAGCTGTACCTGCTGGTCCAAGCATTTCTTTTGTTGCTAAATCCTATTGTTGGCATATCTATTATCCTTGTTGTCCGAATCCGTCATAATCCGTCATAATCCACTTGATCTTCTGGGGTGTAAATGTCGTCTGCCGTTGGTAAAAAAGCTAGATCATCTTCAGCTTCAATCGCATCCACGAGAGACTGCAAAGCAACTGGGACGCCATCGCTAACGAGTGTCGAAAGGTTATAAGAATCTACTTGTTGGCCAAAAAAGGACAAGAACTCAAGCAAGTCCTGCGTCCCCGTTAGTCCGTCGCCGTTTAAATCACCTTGGGCACCTGGTGACAAATCTTGACTGATTTCGTTTTGTGTTTGTAGGAGGGTGTCTCTTATGCTTAGAGCAAAAGCTGGGTTGAAAAATTCACTGTCAGGATTGAGAGCTCCCTCGACTCTTTCAACTACTTGAGTTGCATTAAAAGTGGTTTTGTTAAATGAAGATGTAAGGTCAGTAGTTACGTTACCGCCTATAATCGCCCTGATGTTTTGATCTCGTGAGTCAACATCCGATCCATCACTATTAACAATAAAGTTTCCAAGCCCAGCGCCAGGGTCGCTGTCAAGCAAGCTATAGCTGTTTGTAAAGTTTGTAATTCTGCTCTGATCAAGTGCATCTGCGCTTTCAATAACGCTCTTAATGGATGTGTTTATTCTTTCCAAAGCAGAACTAAGCCCATAGAAAGAGCTCCTTTTTTCTGCGGTACCTCCACCAGGAGAAGTATTTTGTACTGAGTAGTTTTCTCCAGACAATAAACTCTGCGCTGTAACACCATCCAATCCAACAGCAAGTTGATTTGCCCCCAAGCTTGTTGGATTGCCAATGGAGACGTCAAAACTGCCACCTTCAAAGTCTGTAATTACAGAGAGATCTTGCTCGCTATCACCAGAGAAAAGGTTTTGGAAGTCCTGAAGCATTTTAATTGTTTCATCGAGGTCACCAACTATGTTTGATACCGCATTGTGCCAAGAAGATTTCCATATACTGTTTCTCAAGGCAATTTCTGTTGTGCCGCTGTTGACGTCAGCAACAGGGTATGTGTTGCTGTAACCTCTTTCTAAAGGAAGTTGAGCTATTTGAACAAACTTATTTTGAAGTGTCTCAAAGATCTTTATAAGATCAGCTTGGTCTGAAAAGTTAGAACTTATTCTGCGGTTTAGCTTGTTAGCAACCTCAAGGATTACATCAGGATTTCCCTCAGACCATTCAGTAGAAGTGATAGCGTCTCTTAATTCTTGCAGCACCCCAATGTCGTTGATTAAAAATCCGTCTTGGGCACCACCGCTTGTCTCATCTTCCATTCCTAGTGCCTCAGAGAGATCAAGGACTTCGTCAAAAACGGTTCCAATAGGACCCTTTAAAGCGTCCCAAGCTCCCGTGTTGAGGACAGTCTCACCTCCAAGGCCACTGACGACGTCGTCAAGAGCAGACTCAAAAGAAATAGTAGGCAGAAGTCCAGCAACTTCTGCATCAGTAATTACGTTGTCACCGTTCTCGTCAAGCTCACTAATTAAAGCTAAAGGACCGCCTGCGTCTCCAGACAATATGACTCCAGCTAAACCTGGATCAATGCCTAGAGTTATAAGTGAAGTAAAAAGGTCCGTCTCAGAGTCTGATGTAGCATTTGCAATGGCCGTGCTATTGTTTATCAGGGCTTGAGCAAGAGAGTTTCTCGTTATCTCCAAGCCAGTGATTATGTTTTGACCCAGAATCCTTTGGTTTCTACTGGGGATATTCACAATACTGTTTACCCCAGACTGTATGTAGTCTTGAACTGTTGCAGAACCAATGAGATTAAACGTGCCATCAGCACTAAACAAGTAGTTTTCAATAGCTGCAGGGTCCCCACCCGTAGCCTTAAGACCCTGAATAATAGAGATTGTATTATCGAGCAATGTTCCGTTAGGATCTTGAGAGCTCACTGAGATGGTGAAGTCACCAGTGTTTGTGGCTATGTCATTGGCATCGTCTCCTGAAACATCAGGCAAGTCGAAGTCTTCGAAACCAAGGGTAAACTCCCAGATCTGATTAAGCAACTCCCCCTTTGTTTGCTGAAGCTCTGACACCTCTGTGTTCAAGCTGTCAACCTCATCCTTGAGAGAGTCTATTGCTTCTGTAATACCAAACGTTTGAACGTTTTGTCTGAGCAGATTTATAGTTGCCTTATACGTAGTGTAAGCTTCAGCACCTCCATCACCTATAACAGTTCCTGCGGGAGGGTTTGGGCCCGCTCCATAACAAGATTGGAACGTAAATGGAGTTCCGTCTCTTAGTGCAATCTGGTCCGTTGCGGTCGAAAACGTATTGTAAGAAGCGTAAATCTCGTTTAGACTATTACCAATAGATGAAATTATATCTGTCAATGGTAAATCACTCCCAGCATACGAAAACACCTCGTCAGGGTCTTCGAATCCAGTTGTTTGGCCACCTGCAAACACAGCAACACCCTCACTGTACTCAAATCCAAACTGACTAAGCAAAGAGTTAGCCAAAGAAAAAGTTTCGTTCGCTAGTCCGTGAGTTATTAAGTGCTCTGCTACTTGCTGGTTGATAGATTCAATCGTAAAGTTTTCAAGATTGTTGGCCTCGTTGTTAAGGTCGTTTATTTCCTCTACGAGATCACTAAGTCCAGTAGGAAGTACCCCATCGTCACCGTCTCCCTCTGAGTTTAGTTGAGCTATCAGTTCGGCTATCTGGGCATTCAATTCTGCGATGGTTTGCAGCGCAGCAGCAAGATCAGCTTCCGTTGTAGCAAGATCTGCCAAAAGAGCAGCTTCTTCTTCAGCAGTAAGGCCGTCAGATGTAACCTCTTCGTTAAGGTCATCAAAGGTATCAGAGCCAAAATCATCGTCAGTTCCCGTGTCAATCTCTGGTATGATATCAGGAGTGAAGTCTATAACCTGTTGATTGTACGCAGACAAGATATACTCGTCATAGTTGGGGTCATATCCCCCAACAACCCTTGGTTCTCCCGCACCTTCGTTTAGATCATTAAAGAACTTTGTAAAGTACGATGCCATACCCATGTCGGAGATAGCCTTAACGCCGTTGGCGTTGTTGAACTTGTAGACCTTTGCCCTTTTTCTGTTGGCCCAGTATATGGTATTGCCAACAACAGCTATAGACTCAGGGTTTGTGTGGCAACCGTTCTCGCCCGCCCAGTATCTTTGGTTACCAAGGACTTTTGACGTGGCAATAATAGACTCATTGCCTGACACATCAGAAATAATCTGCCTGTTTACAGGGATAAGGCTTGTCTTTGTTTGCTGAAAAATAAACAGCGCGTCGTTGTAATCAAGAATAGCAGAGATATTCCCGTAAGAGTTGGGCACGTCCTTAAATGGCTGCTTAGTAGCGTCAAAAGAATTAAGCCTTAACTGCGCATCAGAGTAATCGTCTTGATCTGAGAAGATTATACTAGAATATCTGCGAACTTCAGATGCATTAGGAACAACGGCCTTGATCCTTCCGTAATCATGCTGGTCAGCACGCAAAACATTGTCATTGAATGTTGGTGACTCTAGATAGTAGTTGAAGAACGAAGGGGTCGAAGACTCCTCAGCATTGATTATGCTTTGATAACTACCCTGACTAAGAGAAGGCAAGTTTACGGCGTGACGTCTAAAGTAAACATCACCGTCAGTAAGTACCATAGGGTTGTACTGGTGGGTAGCAGTGGCTATCTCTTGCCCACTTGAGTCAGTGGTAATTGATTTCAGGATTTTGTAAGACTCTCCTATCTCAAAAAAAGCAGTGTCGTCGAGATCAGTCAAAGATGCGGGAGAATAAAGCTCAAACACACACCTGTTGTTCCACAAAGACGACGTAGATGGGAGGGTGTTGCCACCATCTTTAATTGAGTTGACATTAAACCCTACTGCCGCTGGGTTATTGCGAAGTATAACAAAGCTTCCCTGCTTGAAGTTTGGTACTGGCGTACTATTAAGAGAAGAATGCAGGGGGTTGTCCTCAGTGTCACCAAGAGTAGCTGTACCTACAACATCAAAGACGAGGTTATTAGCAAAAATTCTAGACCCACCCTCGTAGTAAGAGATTATCCTGAGCTTATCGCCAGGTCTATACTCGTAAAATCTATCTGAACCATCAGATGGTCTAGCCCCAAAAGCCTTGGCGTATGACACATCGCTATTCTCCTGAAGGTAGTTCAGGGATACATATATGTTTCCCGTAGATACAAATCCCAAGTCATCGTTAACTTCAGCCAGATCTACTTGAGAAATAAAGGCCCCACCAGCAGAGTACTGTATAAAGTTGTTGTACGTAGAGTTACCTCCGTAAACAATCTGATATGAGTGAGCCCACTCTGGAGGAGCAGATGTGATGTCAATCTGCATACTTACCGCACCACCATCGCCACCTACTTGAGATTCATACGGAGGAACAAATGCTGACCCCAGGGGGAACACAGAACTTTGCCTTCCAAAAAAGTCTGAGTATACAATTCCAAACGAGTGGTTTGCGTTACTCTTAAAAGACTTCCTGTCTGCAACATCTCCACCCTCTTGTAAGAACGAAATTTGCTGCGTTATTTCTACAGCTGGGATGGTCTGCCTGTACCAGCCCATGATGTCGTCAATAACATACGTTCCTAAGTCCTCGTTCTGGGTTATACTGTCTGCAAAATCTGAAAAGTTGATGTTTGCCCCACCAACATTTCTAATATTCCCATCAAGTCTTCCGTCATATGCGTTAAGATTGGCTGTATTGGGGTTGATGTCGAGTATAATAGAAGGATCTGCTCCTAAATCCCCATTCTGCACATAGGCCATGTAGTACTCAAACACATTGTTGTAGTATCCAAGAGGGAGTGCATAGGAAACTCCAGGCGCCGCCGTGTTGACAGACCCACCCAAGGAAAGGTTTCCGTTAAGACCACCAATGTTATTAAATGGGTCAGTGATTCCTGCCAAGGCATTTGGTGTACCAGGCTTTTCCCCCGTACCAGCAGTGTGGTAGAGTATGCCGTCCCTAAGGATTGACGAGTTTATAGATCCAATAAACGAGTTTGATCCTGGCCCGCTCTCCCCATCAACAAGGGTGTAGCCAAGCAGGTTTTTTGATATGGCTTGAGCGTCGTCAATGATATTGGTTGATGATCCAAATTGAACTGCTAACTCCTCAACAATCCTTTGCCTAGTGCAGATAATTCTACCCGTGCTTGTCGCTACGTCTAATCCACCTCGACCCTCGTCAGCAGTAGTTTCTGCCCCTGGGGAAGACACACTTCTTCCTGGTGGGTTAAAATACCCAAGAATTTTTCTAACGTTCTCTATGTTTCCAAAGGAAGGGCTAGTGTCGATGTTGTATTCCACAACACCAGGGTCAAACTCTATGCGGAACGGAAGGCTGTTTATCCCTTCATTAGCGTATTGACCTCCAGCGTACGACCCATCAATCATTGTCTGTACGTCTATCTTAGATTGCTGCTGCGTTATCGCGTCAATAAGCTGAGAACCGCTAATACTTTGGTTTACAATAGCTGCCGCTGTTCCTCTGCTCAACACAACCCACCCACGTATATTATTGCTTCCTGGTCGAGGGACATTTTGAGCTGCACCAAAAAGGAAGAGATCATCAAGCTTTGATGCACCAACATTAGCTGTATGCATATACCCACCCTTAATATCTGGGATACATGTAAATACTTCAGCCTGACCAATATCCCTTACGTCAAGACCAAAAAATATGTCGTCAGTTTGAGATGACGGAGAGCCAGTAAACAGCTGATCCTCAAATGAACCAGCGGCGTTTTTTCTAGAACTATCAAACGTGTCTGACTCCGTGATGTTTACTAGGCCAAATGTGATATCAGCTTTGTTTACGATAAAGTATCCGCAAGGGGGTATAAGCTCTGGGTTACTTTCAGCGAAAGTCCTATCTACTGCAAAACAAATCTTTTTGTTGTTTGAAGACCCTCTATTTATGTAGTCATAGTTGTTGAGACCGCAATCTATTGTATACGAAGAAGATGTCTTGACGTCTAGCACCAAAACATCATTGCTAACAATCTGGCCTGGACCAGGATTTACGTCTATTCTTGGGGGCACAACTTCCTTGCCTGATAGTATGTCGCCCAACAGCCCAGACAAATCAGACTTTGATATATCATTGTTTATGAATATCCTAACGAAGAACGTCATAGGCTTACCCTGAAGGATAAGCGGGTTAGATGCAGAGGTTCCGTATGCAATTTCAACCTCCCCATTCACAGAAGTCCAACTAGCAGAAGGTGAGTTCTGTTGAGTGTCAACAACAGATGCAAGAGGGTCCCAACCAATATCCTTTACAGTAAAGGCTCTACCCTTAAATGTTCTATTAGTCCCTGTTACTTTTCCTGCACACTGCTTTGATGGATGGAATTCTTCCGAAGACATAATTGAGTTTATGTCTTGACTCCCAGTATTATCAAACACATCTCTTACAAGAGTAGCGTCGTCAGGATCATTAAAAGTTACGAACCTGCTGGAGTGAAAACTATCCTTTGACTGGTAAAGATGAATGTTTTGATCTGGGTTCAGAGACACACTTACGTTAAGTGTAGAGCCTGAAGATAAAACATCAGCAACTCCAGACATATCAAGTCTGTAACCAGAAATCCTATTCTTAACGCCTGACTGGTTTCCAATTACTCTGACCTCAGGGATAAGAGAAAGGTCAATAGACTGAAAGTCTTCTGGTCTAGATTGAGGCAAGTATGATAGGTTGGCTGATACTTCAGGCTTGTCGTAGCCTTCTACGTAGTTACCCATAAACAGCCTATCGTTAGATATAGCGAGGGCTTCTGCCAACTTTGGAACGCTATCGAACTGCTTGAATGTTATGTCTTCAGGAATATACGATACAAGCCTGTCGTTGTAGAAAGTAAACGTGTTGTACGTAAAAGGAACAACAGGTGTTCCCTCTTGAGTCTGAGTATAATGCCCTCCAAAAGGCCCACTCCAATCTCTTCTAGTAGCTGTTTCTGACTCAACAAAGTCATCAATAAAGAACCAAGCGCCATCGTTACCCTCTCTTCCGTAGAGTCTTATAGATTCTACATTATTGTTTTGAGTAGGGATTCTAACTTTCAGTACGTTGTAGGCGTCAACTTCTGGTGTGGGGTCGGCACCTTGAAACAAGTATGCTGGGTTAACAGCAAGCTTTGAGTAAACAGAGAAAGCACTAACAGTGCCGTTCTTATAAACATTCTGATACGCAAACTGTAGACCCCTAGAGTTCCTGAAGTTACTAGTAGTGCGAGATGCATCGAAATCAAATTCCGTTTGAATAGGGCGCGTAGGAGTGATGGGGCACATAGAGATAAACTCTATGTTCTCATTTTCCGAATATCCTGAGTTCTCGTTTGAAAGACACGCATCAACATCCAAGCATCGTGGTTCGTTTGCATTGTCCGTAAAGTACAAAAAAGTTTTCTCCCCAGTACCCTGTCCGTATTCTGCGCTTGAGGCATGAGTTACAGCCCCCTGAACGTAAGAGTTGTAATAAAAGTTGAAATATTGACTTTCAAGGACAATAGAAATCTTTTCGCTTTCATCGTCATAAACAATGACGGAGTGCTTGACTGGGTTTTGGTGCCACAAAAAGTAGTATATCTTTCCGCGAGCCTCATCAGAAACACTGCCAATTAAACTGTAAGGAGTATCGTCACCATCAGAATTAATGGCACTCCTCAACTCGACAAGCGTGTTGCCAAGCACGGGCTTCAACACACCAGCATTGCCTGACTCACCATTCGTTATGTTTTCTGAGTCGCCGCCTTGGTGTGCGTCATTAGACTCGTCAACCCTTACATTAAGGGCATCGAGCATCTCAGTTTTCTTGCGCAGTCTAGCGTCTTTAGACTTAGACAGCGATCTAGGATAGACCTTGTTTACCGCCATTAGTACTTAGGTGCTTGCTTAAAGTTCTTTCTCACCACGCCAAGAATGTCGTCTTTACTGATAGAGTTCATTCTAGCTCTAGCCTTCCTTCTCTCATTGTAGTATTCCGCTCTAGACCTTGCTTTCTCTGAGGCAGGTACGTTGCGCTTACGCTCACACACCTTGTAGTATACGTAGCTTCTAAGGGCCTCTTCAGCATATACATGAATCAAAGGGTTAGTGCTTCTTGCCTCATCAGATATGTACTCAATGATTACCTCTGTAGTATTGGAATTGGTTGCAACTTCAATTCTGAATTGATCGAGGTTGAGTCTGTACTCTCCTACACCTACCCCACCTCCAAGGCCATAAAGAGCTCCGAGAGTGTTTTCATACAAGTAGTTTCTAAAGATATCTTCTCTCAGTTCCTCACTGCTGCTGCCCGTTTGACCTGCCGTGGAGCCCTTGCTATCCTCTCTGTTCTGTATGAGATCAGCGTTCTGCTGAATCATAAGCGGAGGGGTGACGTTGTCAACACCATCCACATAGCCTTCTGAGTCTTGAAGAGATCCTTCTGTTCTGTCGGCAATAATCTTTTGAGAGAAGTTAATGTTCTTGTTTTCTCTCATCACACGGATCACACCGTCTGTGTCTACGATACCAACCTTGATAAGCCCCACGAAGTCTTCAGGCAGGGTGATCGTGTCGTTAGATTCAATAGTCCTTTTTACTGATTTGACTCTAGTGGTGACATCAAACCCAAACTCTCTAATTCCGCGCAAGGCGAGGTTACGAACCGTAACATCTGATACGTTTGCAGTGTAGTCGTCTTCGTCGACTGTCAACAAAAAATCATCTACTATCTGGCGAAGGGGTACATAAGCCATCCCCTTAGTGGAGTAATCTACATACGCCATTACTTAACTACTTTAGGTGCGACTTTCACCATGAATGGGTCGCGGAGGTTAATACCAATCATGCTCACTATCTCTTCCATGAGCTCAGGGAACATGTCTGGAGGCAGGTCAAAGTTTCTACTCGAAGAAAGATCTACAACACTACCAAAAGCAGAGTTCTCAGACATAGAGATGCGTGGAGAAGAAAGAAAGTCAACAGAGTTTGCAGGCAAGGAGGAACCTAAAATGGTACGAGAAGAAGGAATCCTGTAGTACGTCATTTTAATTGTTTCAGAAACACTTGCTGCATCAGGGAATATCTCTATGTTATTAGAGATGAGAGCTACAGGAAACTCTTGAGTAGGGGCAGAAAGATTGCTTCTAAGAATCCTTGCCATATCTCTAGTGTTGTACACCAGCTCAAAGTTTTTGTACCCAAGGTCAGAGTCGCCGTCAAAAATAGAAATAATACTGTAGCAATCCTTGGGCTTTGCAAAGGGTTGTGTCTCTACTACGTCTCCCTCAGCGAACACCGTAGAATCTACAGGAGAGAGAAGCGATCCCTGACTGATGTTGACAGTCCTTTCGTAGTTAGACATAAAGTTCTTATACTTAATAAGAACAGAGTCTGTGTCAGATGGGTCTATGCCCCTAGCCCTCGCAGCTTTTGCTGCCACGATCTTGTCTGAGATCTTAGCAAAAACATTTCTCTGTGCAGCAGCAGCAAAAGAATTAAAAACAACTGGCGTGACGAATCCCTTCTGATCCTGGTTCGCCATATCCCTTACGGCGTTGAATACTTCTACTACAGATATCATGAAGCAAATATACAAAAACAAAAGAGGCCCGTTTGGGCCTCTCTCTTAGAGCTTTGCAAGCTCTTCTTTGATGCGCTCATGAACTAGCGATCCTTTCTCTGTTAGGCAGAATCGAGTCATAACATCATACCCATCCATACCTGCTGGAATAGAAACAATAAGCGTGTTGCTGTCAGTCCAGTACACACCATCAGACTTTACTTTGATAATATCAAAGTCATTGGCCTGCTGAACCTGTGCTCGAGTCTGAACCTGAGGCGAATCAAAGGATTCAATAAAGGCCTTGGGGTCCCGCTTAGCAATACGCAAAAGGTTATGTCGAATCTCGCTTGATTTAGCGTCAACGTTTACACCAAAGTAGATTGCAACAGGAACCAAGTCTAGAATGTCTTTGTCTCGAACCATTGATACAACCTCTGCTGCCTTAAACTCTGTCTCAAGTTCTTGAGAAATTTTCTTTGTAGTATCGCGCAACTTAAAAGTTGACCCACCGTTTGCTGCATTTCCAGGATGAGCTCTCAAAAACTTTTTGAGGTTTGGCTGATCAGATCGAACAATAAGGCGACCATTTCTAAAAATAATAGCTCCGACCGTTGCAAATTCACTTTGCTCTTCAGTCCAAATAGAGTCTTCGTTTGGGCAGTATCGAATTGATCTAATCTTATCTTTTTCAGAGTCGTAAACAGTGACATTTTTTTGCTTTATGATTAAAGCAACAGGGTTTTTTGATCGTACTGTCACCCACTCTTCAGCAGTCATTCTGCTGTCCTGTTTTTCCTCCCACTTAATTTTAGGAGTTGAAGGTGCCGCAACAGCGGTGTCAGTGTCTTGGGCCTGGACTTTTTTAGGTCTTCCAGGAGACCGTCTTTTTTGTTCAGCCATATTAAATGTAATTAAGATATTGGTTTGTAAAGGTCGTGCAAGTCCGTGGCTAAGCGGGCTGCGCGTTCTGTTCCTATGTCGTTTTTTATAACCCCAAACCTAGCAATGTGGCCTGCAAATTTAGGGTTAGGTGAGAGTGGTGCCCCACCAAAGTTTTTGATGGCAAGGTTTCCATCTTGCCTGCCTGAATCATTAACAGAGCCAAAAAAAGAGGCAGTATCTGACACAAGGTTATCAACTCCAAAGTCAGTTGGGTCAAACGTAGATATTATTTCTCCAGTATGATCGTGAATAAACATCACGTTAAACTCATCTCTTCTAAAAACAAACACATCAATCGTTCTGATAAGATCGTCTTCAGTTTCTTGTTGAGCCACGTTTCCAGGGGCCTGAGCTGGCAGACCCGTAAAGGTATCTCCTCTTACTGAAAACAAATTTTGAGATGCGTCTTGAAGAGATCCAAATATTCCAAACGAAGTGCCATCAGCGCCACCAAAAATGTTTCCATGCATAATCCTACCGCCTTTTTGAGTTATTATGGCAGAAGGATTATCAGCTAAAACCATGTAAGTTGTAAAAGGTCCCGCAACTTCTAGCTCTGTTCCAATTATAAAGTACTGGCTCGTTGTTACGTCCGCTGCAACAGTGTTGACACCACTCCCATCCCTGCCTACAGCGGTAAGTTTTGTAGGGGTTCCGTTTGTAGTAGAGTCATATGTGGAGCCACCAGTACCGCTGTTTGTCCATCCGTTAATGCTGGTTCCTGAAGAAACAGTAATGCCAGACTCATTGTAATCTACGATTGGCTTATTGGAAGATGATCCAAAGTCTATTCCCTGAATGCTGTTGGGTGAACCAAACGCCGTACCACTAGTCCCCCCAATAAATGTTTTTGATGAAGACTCTCCTGTAATTCTTTCTACTGGAGTCTTTCTTACCTGTGAGAGGACATCTGTAATGCCTGTTGTGGTTACTCCTTCGAGGTTAGAGAATCCTTCTACAGCGTCAAACTTCATGATGTTAAACCTCGGCCCCTCACTACCAATAAACCTCATGATAGACTCAATGACATCCGCTTCTTTTCCATCTGTGCATGACACAGTCACTGATGTCTTTTGCATAGAGTCCCCGTCGACAAGGTTGTTATCTTCGTAGGGGGTAGCGTTGTTAAATACAATCTTAACCTTGCCAAGCTCTGCGCTCATGAAAGCAAGCAAGTCGGCAGGTACACCAAAGATATCTACACCAGTGCCAGAGTCTGAAGCAAAGGTGCTTGATCTAGATACCTCTTGTCTTCTAAACAGGAAAAACTTTTTCATTAAAATTAAAATAAAAGGGGAGGGGGGAAAGTTATTTCCCGCCCCCCCAATTACAATTAGAAGTTTTTCTCAATGACGAGATATCCCTGTTCAACAGCCAAGAGCAAAACGCTTTCAGCGGAAGCATCTTGAGTCAAAGTGATATTTGACCCAGCAGCATCTGGGAACACAATGTCATTGTCCGCGCTTGAACCACCGTTGGTCTTTTGCGTAATTCTCAGCAATCTTCCAACTTGAACCTCACCATCCTCGTTGGTGATTTTCTTAGGCGCGGGAAGAGTGCAATCAGCAGTAACGCCTGAACCAACTGTTGTTTGAATTTCAAAAACTTCGCTGCTAACGTTGGCAAGCAGGTTTCCAAAACTAGCAGTCACTGCAATGTCTGAACTTTCTTTTGTCTGGCCAGCAAAGGCCGCAATAAGGTTTGCCATAATTAAAAATATTATGAAGATCAGAGCGAGAGCCCTAAGGCTCTCACTCTTTACTTCAGGTTAGTTATTACGACTTGGTGATCAAGACGTGCTGGTTACGAGCACGAGTCAACAACGCAGTCTCAGAACGGTAGTGGAACGTCATAACGTCCTGACCGTTGTCTCCGTTGGTGTGACCCATGATTCCGCCGCCAGTTACCCAGTGCTCCATCTCTCTGCTGTAGCCATTTGAAGCCTTGTACTTCATCTCCAATGCAGGAGCGGAAATACCAGTGCGGGCATCAGCAACAGTAGTCAATGGGCACATGACGCCTTTGAAGAAGTTAGCTGAAGCTCCACCCAACAAGGTTGGATCGTTCAGCAACTTAAAGTCGTGCTTGTGGAAAGTGTAGCCACCACGAGTAAAGCTCTTAAAGCCCAACTGAACAGCCAAATCAGCGCTGTTGTTGAAGGCTCCGAACTGACCTGGGAGACCAGCAGTAACCTGTGTAGCAACACCTGCAGCCAACATGTCGTCAATCTTCAAAGACTGATCTCTGTCGAGGTACATAGCGTACTCAGAAGGAGCACCGTTAGCGTCCAACTCAGCAATGATGGTGTCGATGTCAGACAAAGAGTCGATGCCTGCGCTGTCAGCCCAGTTGATACCTCCGTCTTGAAGAGCAGTGATGTAGCCTTCAGTACCAGCAAACTTGCCGTTAGAGCCATCAGTAGAGACCGCCAAGGTGTTGGCATCAGAGTGATCATTCAACTCACCAAACAACATGATCATTTCGCGGCGATCTTCGAAACGCTTACGAGCTTCTTGCTCACCGTACATAAACCATCTGTAGTCACCGTTACCGATGTTGATGTAACCAACATTGGTAGCCTGTGACCCATTAACTTGGTAACGGTCCTTAGTGATAGCGTAAGTGTTAATGCGACGCTTAACCTCTGGCTGAGTGAATTTAGTTGGCTGATTAGAGCCCTGTGAGTACATGTTTCCAATGTGGATCAAAGAACCTCCAGTTCCCGCTGCAACTTCATTAGTGCCAGATGCGTTTTTACCATCCAAGCGATTGAACAACAAGTGAGTGCTATCGTTTTGAACAAAGAACAGTCTTGCGCCTGTTCCAAGATCCATGAACACATCACCAGCTTCAAAATCAATTTCAGCGGTAGTTCCACCAGCGCCATCGTCAAAGGTCAATCCGTCAACGTCAATTCTGACTTGGTTACCTGAAATGTCAGTATCAGAAGCATAGGTGTACTTTTTGTGGCGACGACCAACTTCGTAAAATTCCAACTGGTCAGAAGCACCAGCAGAAGTAACTGCACCAGTCAACTTCAAAAAGCCAGTGATGCCTTGGTCACCGTAGGTTTGCACCAACAGTTCAGACACATCTGGCTTACCATGCACATCAGTAACGGTAGACGCCGCAGCGTTCAGGAGATCGCCAATCGCAGCATACTTGTCTGGGTTGGCTTGAATATCAAAGGGAGCGTTGTCCCTATTTGCAGCTGTTAAGCTCATAATTTCTTAGTTTAGATTTTGAAAGTCATTTTGCCTGCCTGACCCATAATTTGTTTTAGGCCAGATACAAGCGGAGATTGTTCTCGACCCGTATCTCCTGTTTGAGGTGTATCGACAGACACATTGGCTGCGGTAGTTACAACGTTTCGCTGTCCATCACTGAGTCCTTGTCTATATGCAGACTGAACAATTGTGTCTACATTATCAATAAGGGCTCTGTGAGAAGACAGTGTGTCGTAATCCCAGCTACCATCCTCACGGACGTATGGGTCAAAAAATTGCTCTAGCTGTGCATTCTTCTCCTTGAGAACAGACTTGTATGAATCATCAAGTGCGAACGTAAAAGACTTATCTCCTCCGAGGTCGAACTCCAACCCAGTGAGAGTATCTACTTCACGCTCCATCTTTGAAATCCAATCAGCGTCAATAAAGTCATCAGCGTCTATAGGTGCAGACTCTTTTTGTTCAGGTGCTTTATAGCTTTCACGAAGATCATTAATCTTGTTCTTAGCTTCAGCGCCGTCAATCTTGAGTTGCAGCTGAGACAGCCTGACCTCTTCCTCTGAGAACATGTCAGTGTCGAGCTTGTATTTGCTTTGGACAAGCGTGCTGATCTCATCTTGCGTGAGACTAGGGTATTGAGACGCCATGTTGATTCTAACTGCCGTTACGTCATCCATCTCGGATGGGTTCAACGACTGGTATGCGAACCAATCTTCTGGCTTTCTACCCGTCTCTTCGACGAATCGAGCGATGCTTTCAATGCGCTCATCCAATGCGCGTGGAGCTTCCGCTTCATAGTTCAAGTCATTGATTGAGCTTACTTCTCTTCCAAGCCTCTCGCTCAAAAAAGAAAAGACAGCACTCTCAATTTCTTGTTCGCTGTATTGCGGTTGTTCCGTATTTATTTCTGGTTCAGTAGCAGACTCAGGATCTACGTAAGGCGTAGACTCCATAGGCTGCTCTACTTGCGGCTGTGGGTCTGGTGTAGGCTCAGGCTGAGGAACTGCAGGGGGGACATTGTCCTGTACCTGTGGCTCTTCACCTTGAGATACATCATTAGCCATTGATTGCTGAAGAGCTTCTGGACTGTCCAGAACCTCAATCTTTGAAACGTTGTTTTCCATTTAAATTAAATTTTGTTTGTATATATCAGGGCGCGAAGTACGCAATGTACCCTGTGTTTGCAGTAACAGATTTTGCACGAACCTCAGTCCATCTTCCGTAGACAGTCAACCCTTTTGGGAAAATAATGTCGTCATTGATAGGCTCTCCATTTGCCGCTGCAGAAGCCGCACCCTCGTTTGTGTGGTTAAAAGAGGAATCCTTATTGAGCCCTCCACCATCATCAATAGCGCCTTGCTTTTCAGCAGTAAGAATGTCAAGAGTTGTGTCGCCCAAAAACGTAATAGCAACAATAACCATCCCAGCGGGAGGTTTAATTGTTTCGGTAACCGTAACAGAAAATGTGCTACCAAACTGACCAAAGGCCGCCTGGCTTGCTACTCCTTGATTTGAAATATTAGCCATTATCCAAGAGTTGTGTCTGAGTCATCTTCTCCAAAGACCATGAACTCGATCAACTGATCGGCAAGCGTTCCATACGCCTTGAAGGTCTTGTCAAAGGGGACTGGGATGTAACAGAATTCACCCCCACCAATCTTCGCAACCGCAGCGTTAGAGTCAGTAGAGTTATGAATGTATATATAGTTCTCAAGATCTTGGTTCAGGTTTCGAACAAACAAGTATGCGGCAACGTTCTTGTCGTTTTCCTTGTAGATTGTCAGGTCGTCCGAGCCTGCGGATGTACCCTTTACCTTAGCACGCATAACCAAGCCTGCATTGGCAGAAAAATTTTTGCCAGCAGAAACATTGACTGGCGTAGCAATAACGTCAGTGCTTGAGATTGTTAGATTTGCTCTAACAGTACCCATTAGGCTTCGTAGATTACGAGGAACTCAACGGTCATCGACGGATCAGATGTATCAATGTCAATGTCGTTTTCGCCATCGTAGGGGATAAACAGAAAGTCACCACCGTAAAGAAAACCAACGGAAAGGTTAGATGCTCCCATTTCAACTTTAACAAACTCAGAGTTGCTGGTTGAGGTGTTCTTGATGTAGACCTTGTGAGCCTTTCCAGCTGTGAAATCTGAAGCAGCAATAAGGGTTGTATTAGACTGAGCTGTAGCAAAAAACTTGCGAGCAACGCCCGTCGTTTGATCCAAGCCAGTAGAGTTTCCAGCCTTCTTAAGCTGGGTGGTCGTGCTCAACGACAAAGAATCTCCAGTGAGGTCTCCACTAGAGATCGTAAGAGATACGGTTGTAGTAGCCATTTTGTTGTGGTTGTTTGCGCAAATATAATAATTATTTCTTCTTCTTTTTCTTGCCCTTCCCAGCAGCAATCTTAGCAGCCTCACGTTTTCCAAATGCAGACTTTACACGAGCCATAGCCCATGCGTGCTGTGACACCTTGGGTCTGTTTCCAGAACTCATGTACGCAGCAAGGCCTCTACGATAGACTTGTTTTTGAGCTGCAGTTAAGTTTGCAAAGCTCTTACCTTTCTTCTTCTTCTTCTTTCTTTTAATCTTACCACCCTTTTTAAGAATAGTCTTTGTTGGGTCTACTTGACGTACAGGCTTAGCACCTGGCTTTCTTTTGCCATAGTCTTTTTTGTCTGGCTCTGCAAACTCAGGTGTGCCCTTTGAGCTTAAAGCCTCCAGCCCCTTTAAGAAAATCCTAGTCTTGCCGTCTTTTAAAAGTATCATATCTTATCTCTTTCTGCCATTAGCTTCTTCAGTCTCGCTGCAACGGCTGGTGGGAATCCTTTTCTTTTTCTTTTGGACTTGGTGCCCCTGTACTTCTTGTAGATAGCTGCGATCTGAGACATAAGTTGTTTACGCCTGGCAACATTGCTACTGCCTGCGGTGTACTTCTTGTTAAACTTTTTGGCCATTACCCTTTTGGATGGTTTACAAGCCTAAACTCAGCCTTTCTTACAGCCCCTGGATGTGGAGCATAATCCCCCTTCATGAGATAATACCTTCCCTTGTCAAGCATCCAGTGAAAACCCTTTGGGGCCTCTACTGACTTTTTACCTTTTAAAAACTCAAGCTTGACAGAACCACCTTTTTTAAGAACTCTCATTCCCTTATGTGCTTTGCGTGGTCTTCCTACTTGATTTCCGTATGTACCTTCTCCTTGTGGCATAATTTTACCATTTTGATTTGTTTGCCCAGAAAGCTGCGCTCATCTTTCCTTTAGCAATATTGCGTCTATGTCTAGCCTTAAAGCTAGCTCTTTTCTTTTTCATGCGATCACTCTCCCCCGCCTTTGGCTTACCTGCTGTCTTAGCTCCTTGCTGTCCATAACGAATCAGCTTTACTTTATTTCCTTGCTTGGCAAGAACGATATGTGACTTTTTAGGATGGTTGGGTGTGCGTTTTGGTTTATTTACACCAGAAAGCCCATGCTTTTTTAGCATGCGCTTAATTCTGTTTCTCAATCCTTCTTTGCTCACAGCACAAATATAATAATTACGTAAGAGTCAAAGTAATCGACTTTGAGACTCGCCCGCTGGTTGCGGTCAACGTTATTTGATACGTACCTCTGCTAGGTTCAGTCAAGTCCCCAAAAGAAAGCGTGGTGTTTGATCCAATGCCCACCAGTTTGGTATTACCTGCCAAAGCTGTGTTTTTTGTTGTACCCAAGGTCATGCTTGTTTTAGCTGTGTTAGCTGTGATGGCACTTGCCTGACTAGATGTAATCCCAGTTTTAGCTTTATTTAATGCAATCTCAGTTCTGAGATAATCCAGCTCCTCTTGCATCTTCTGCATTTGATAGATAATTGCAGCCTCTGGGCCAAACTCTATTATTTCAAGGTGCTTGCCATTGTCAAAGTTTGCCTTGATACGTGCCAATTCATCTCCAGTTTTGTCGTGTATTGGCTCGTGCTTTCTTGTATTTAATGCCATCTTATACTGCTGCTATTGTTACGTAACCACCGTGAATCTCGTTGCCAGAAGCATTAGCTACCTGCAACAGCAAATAATTCGTTGTACTGCTGGTGACATCTGTTATGTTAATCTCTGTACCTACGTTACCCGTACCCTTGCTCACTCCTGACTTAGAGTCAATTTGCATCTCAAAGACTTCAATAGCATCTGCAGCAGAACCATTGACTTTAACGGCTGTTGCTTTAAAGCCTGTTGGTATTTCTACAGAAGCGTATGCAGTAAAAGAGGCATTTGATTCTAAGAAAAAGTTGCCAGCAAAACCAGAATCATCTATCATAAGGGGCCTACCACCATCATCAGCAATAAAGTCTCTAGGCAATAACTTAATTCTTGTCGTTGAACCATGCCAACCATCTGACGCTGTAATAAATGACAAATTACCACTTCCATCTGTAGACATCAATTGACCGCTTGTGCCGTCAGCGGATGGAAGAGTAAATTCCACATCAGAGCCTAAACTATCTGGACAATTTAAACGAACATGGTTCGTGCCATTGGCCGATGCCTCTTCTAAAAAAAAAGATGCACCCTGAGCGGTGCCCTGAACTCTAACACCCCTTCTAAAAACACCATCACCAACATTACTTATAGAGGCCACTCCAGATGTGGCACCTGAATCAAATGTCAAACTATTAGATCCTAAGTCAATAGTCCTGTTTCCAGTAAGAGCTCCATCAGTGTCGTAAATGTTTGTGTTAGTATCTGACGACGCTATGGTTACAGTATCACTTGAAGCATTGGTTGTTACGGTAACATTAGATCCAGCAGCTATAGTCAAAGTATCATCAGTTGCATCAGCTACAACATTATCTTGACCAGCAACAGAGATAGTAGTAAACGCATTTGGTGATGTACCATCAGATCCAGCAGGCCCCTGTGGTCCAGTAGGTCCCTGAGGTCCTGTGTCTCCCGTCGCCCCCTGAGGACCTGTTGCGCCAGTAGCTCCCGTCGCTCCTGTTGGACCAGCAGGACCTTGTATGCCTGTAGCACCCGTATCCCCTTTCGGTCCCTTTTCAGTTACTGCTATACTACTTGGCAGAGAGTTAGATACTGAAACGGAAGACGTAGTAGTGGTCAGATTTACAGTAGACCCTCCGTTTACGCTTACGCTTACAGTATTTCCTGCAGCTGTTGTTACAGATACGCTCATCGTCTAGCCTCTGGAGTAGCATCACTGACATCCTCGTTAACTCTAAAGTTACCCTTAAGGATAGTTGTATGTTCGTCTACACCTGTTGTAGTATTTGGCTTAATCTGCTGAATGTCATAAACATAAAGTCCGCCAGGAATTTTTCTCATCGTTTCTGCAGTAGCACTTATAGTAAGATTGCCACTGTTGTCAACAACAAACGGTTCAAAAGATCTTTGAACGCCGTCTCTGCCAATAGCCTTTGGCCCAAGCTCTTGTGTAGAAAGAACAAGTCCAGCAGTTCCTTTTGCTTTAGATGCATTAATGCCAGTGCGCACTTGCATTACAAACGAGTAATTATCCGTGGCAAGTGGGAGTGCCGTGCCAGAAGAATCCTTTAGGGTAAGCGTGATAGAAAAGGAGTCACCCCTTCTGCATGTTATGTCGAGACGTTCACTTACGTCAAGGTTTACTTTTTTTGCCATGTCAGATTAGTTGTGATAGGTTTACTGATTCCTTTGGTTGCTCCTGTAGTTCTTGCCTTTTGCCTTTTCTCTGAGAAATAAGCTTACTCTGCTCGATAGCTTGCTTCTCTACCCTATCGTCTTTTCTGTCTTCTTTTAGAACCTCAAGCTTTTCTTTAAATTCTTGTTCTTCAGTTCTAAACCCAAGTGTAGCCTGAGCTCTAATCATCTCAATTTCCTTTCGATACTCGTGCTTGACTTGCTCCATCTGCATTTCGATCTGAGCTTTCATCTGCATTGTTTGTGCTTCAAGCTGACTTTGCAGTTGCAGTTCTTGCATTCTTCCTTGAGAAGCTGATTGAGCTGCTGCCTGAGCTTGTTCAGCCTGGACCCTTGCGTTTTCAGCTGCTTGCTTTTGCATTCTTTCGATTCTCTTTTTTCTTCTGAGAACCAACAGTCTCTCTGCTTGCGTAATATCTTTAATAGACCTGATAGCAATTGCATCTTCTAAATCAATTTCTTTTTGAGCAAGAGAAGCTTGAATACTTTGCTCAAGATAAATCTTATCTTGATCCTCCATTTCTTTTACAACCCTTACTCCAAAGTTGTACATAGGCAGATCGCTGAACGAAGACAGAATGTCCATGTTCGTTTTTCCAATAGCGTTGGTATACGTTTTAAACAATACAGACTCAAGTGGAATAATCTGCAAGCACTTTACAATGTCTTCGCATGTCTTTTTGAAAAGAATCATGGCTGCATTGGTAATGTCGTAAATCGCATTGTTACCTGCAGCAATTGCATTCTGCTGCACCCCAACAAGAGTGTCACCCTTTGGGGTTGAAGCATCCATCATTTCATTAATACCTGTGGTGTCACGAATCATTCTTAGATAATGATTGTAAAGACCAACAAGCTCATTGATGTTTCGAATGCTATTACCGATCTCTCTAACTGGAGGGTTTTGGAAACCACCCTCTGGGTTCTTACTTCTGTAATAGAAAACACCTGTCTGCTCGTAGATGTCGTGGAGGTCTAGAGGCTGAAGTTCCCCACCGTTGCCAAGCTGTACATTTTCAAGACCTTCAATGTCAATAATCAAACCGTCAGGTTTAGCCTTTGCAATAGCTTGCTGGATCTTAAGGTGCGTAAGCTGAAGCATATCAGCAAAGCCTATGCAGCTGTTGACCATAGACTTAGGAATCATACGACGCATATTCGTGCTAACCGCAGAGTAAGAAAGCCTACACCTACTCAAGTCGTGCATATTCCTAGGAATGTTTGTTTTCATTCCGTAGTTAAAAATATGCTTAGTTCCAGTAATGTAAACGCCACCGTAAACCATAGAGACCTCCATCTTGTGAGGCTTTCTTTCGAAAACGCCACCAGCTCTTTCTTTGTATTTAAAGCCCTGGTGATAGAAGCCAGTGTTTCCGTGACGGTTGTCTTTTTCTTCGTAGTGTATGCAGTCGACAGACATAAACTCGAACTCAAGAACTTCGATCATGTAATCGTCGTACTCGTACTTCATCCTGTTCGACGTGCTGTCAAAGTATCCTTTGTTTCCTGAGCCGTATTGATACTTGGTTGACGTTTTTGCCAGCTCTTCGTAATCCTTTTCCTCTAACTGATCCCCAGCAAGTCTCTTAAGTTCTGAGATTGATATTCTTTTCATGTGACCCGCATACATCAAGTCATTCATACCAGGGTCTTCGGTATAGCTGTGGATGAAGTCAATGGGATCAACATAGTCAACCTTAATGCCGTAGTTAGGGTCATTGCTTCTCTTTACCACAGACATCCCAAGAGCAGTCAAGTCATTGACAGATCTCCTGTACGTATTGTCATTGAAATCATTCCAAGACAGCGTGAGATTTGTTGCGACTTGAGCCGCCATCTCTGCATCTGTTTTGATATTGGTGTCAATGAGAATCTCTGCCTCCTCTAAAGTTTCTGGCAACTTATCTGGGTCTTGATCAAGAACGAGACCACCAGTCATCTGCTTAAGAGACTGAAGCTTTTCCCTCATCTTTACTTGATTGCGAATCCTGTTTTTCTCATTATTCTTTTCAGAAGAAGAGATAGGGTCGATTGCCTCAAGATTTGGGTATGGGTTTCTTGACAGTATCTTGTTAGAAACTATCTTTGCAAACTTAGGAAGGATTGGAACTGGAGTGTAGTCCAGGTTTACTAGAGACCCATCAGCATTGTTTGGGTCCAAAGAATTCAACAGCTGCTTGTAAATGGTAGTATCTTGTGTACCATTTGCATACTCTCTGTTCTTTTCAAAGATCTTGTTCCTGCGCCTGTATAGCGATTCCGAATTAGCAAAATCTCCCCATTGATTTTCAATTGCCTTTGCGTACTTCAGCCCGTATTCCTTTGAGGCTTTTACCTCCTGTTTTGCTAGGGGATCAGGGAATCCACGGGTGTTTTTGTTTTTGCTATACATTTAGCCAAACTTATTCATTTCTGCAAATATAAGAAAGTCGCTATTCTGACTGAATTGGCTTGTATCTCCTGAAAAACTTTCGTTCAGAAAAGTCAGACTTCTTTTTTTTCTTGTTGACTTTTTGTGCGGCAAGAAGACAAAGTCCAGAACTTATTGTCAAGTCAAACTTTGTGCGATTGTCAATCTTGAATCCAATCCAATCCTCAAGGGTTTCGTTAAAGTACATGTTTCCAGACTCACCTGTTTCTGAATTGAATCCAACGTGGTCATGGATGTAAGATTCTATTGCGTGAGCGTGAGCCTGAATAACCTCTTGTGAGTTTGATGGTATTCCCTTTGTTTTAACATTGACCTTTGCATTTGGAGAGCTTAGGTGCCGTGGCCTACCCATTAAGTATCCATCGTAACCTCTTGATTCAAAGTATCTTGCAATGCCATACTTATTGTTTTCAATGAGGATAGGGTATCCGTAATAGAACGCAGCCATAAGTACATCTTCATAAAAGATCTTAGCCAAAGGCGGACGGGACGCATACTCCAATACAAACATGTTTGATGGGTGCTCCATATGAAACTTGTTGTACAGGTGTAGCGCTCCTTTCGACCCCCGTCCATCGACGGTGGCGTCAAGGTCGTAGGAGTCAACCCCGCCTACCCCCAGCTCTGCATTAGGTGCGACCAGCTTTCCCTGATCAAATTTCTTTTTGTTTCTTAACTCCTTTGGAGGCAACCATGAGATATTAAACTTACCCCTTGGGTCTGGAGAGAAAACAACTTCACTATCCTGCACCCCATTTTTCCAAATGAAGTTGCCAGTCACCACTGGGTTTGGAAACAACTCTTCGTTGTGATCCATCTGTTCATAGATCTTACCAACATTAAATATGCTGCCATCTATGCTGTCCCTAAAAGCTTCATCCTGACTGAATGGAAACTGCCTAATAACCTCGTTAAGTTCTGAGGCATCATGCTTCAAGCTATCTCTTTCGTTTTTTAAGTAAACCTTCGCCCCCTGATATATCATGTCTCCGTCTACACCCTCTACGGCAGACTCAGGCTGATCTATAACGGGGTTTCCATAAACATCAAAGAATCCCTCAAGAGATTCATATGCTGGAATAAACAGTCTGTAAAGACCTGTTCTCGTTCTTCCGTTTGCGTTGCGCTCAAAAGGATCGGAGTCTCTCCACAGCTCTTTGTATTCCTTGCCCCCTTTGTCCATGGGATTTACGGTGCTGCCTACCAAGGCCTTACCGACAATCTTCCTACCCACAATAAGGCAGGTTCTTTGAATCCTCCAAGCGTCTCTAATGTCTGTGGGCTTTTCCCACTTGCCCGCCTCGTCAAGGTATAAGATATGTAGTTTTTCCCCGTCGTATGCGTTGTTGGTGGTGTTCTTCCAGTTTATTACCGTATTAAGAGCTTCGCCCGTCTGCGTAGTCTTATTCTTCTTCGTGATTCTCTTAGAGGGCTCGCGAAAAGCCAGCTCCATGCGTGGATTGGTCGTTCCATCTTGAATGGGTTTAAAGAAGAAAGGGTAGTGACGAAACATCTGCACCACCTTCTTCATGAATATATTTTCTTGAGCGTCCTTACCAGTCTTTGACTGGATGCCAAGAAGTTTATCCTTGACTTGTGTCGCTTCATCTAGAAGTACAGACGAGCAGATATTTGTATACCCACTACGTCTGCACTTTGTATAAAGCTGCCCAATGCATCTTGGGTCTGCTTCACACGCTGCTAAATGTACGAAAATATCTCTTTGGAATGAAAGAAAGCTCGGATAACCTATGTCCATCCGAGTCCACTGAAGCATCATGTAGTGCCTGCCCGTAATATATGTAGGGACACCATTATTGAAAAACCAAAAGCCCTCACGCCTACGGCGAAACTCTTCTTCGATATACGGAGAAAACTTTTGTCTGAACTCCCTTGGCATCTCTGCCCACTCATCCATAGACCTAATCCTAGACAGCTCGTCTGGCATAGGAGCCCTTTCCCACATTTGCATGCGGTTTGACTTGCCATGTCCATGAATTTTCTTTTTGGAAGGGACAGCGGGAAGAACAATGACCAGCCCACCAAGTTCAACAACTTCACCCTCCGTACCGTTGGGGCAAATCTTAATCCCTGGATCATTGTATTCATCTATGTCTACAAGAACGCTCATCGGCCCTGAGAGGCATAAGGCTTCTTGTAGCTCTTAGAGTTTTTGTTCTTAGAGCTCTTTGTCTTAGCGTGAACTCCTTTACGACGAACCCTTTTCTTCTGGTAGGTTGAAACTACTTTCTTTGCCATTTAAATTAAATTATGTACCCCTGTCAGGACTCGAACCTGAAACCTGCGCATTAGAAGTGCGCTGCTCTATCCTGTTGAGCTACAAGGGCGGCCGACATAAAATGAATCATTCAAAGATAAGGTATCTTTGTCCCATGTACAAAAAACTATTCTTTATGGTGTTCGCATACACCAGCATTTTACACGCTCAAGAGCCATGCTCTATGTTAATTCCAAAAGTTAAAACTATGGGGATCAACAGGTTGCAGTTAGACCTTGATGACATCGAAACCGTTACACTACCCATCGTGTTTCATGTGGCTCACACTGGTCTTACATCAGAGACCAACATTTCTGACGAGCAAATACTTTCTCAGCTTGATGTACTAAACGAAGAGTTTGAAGATAGCAAAATTCAGTTTTGTTTGGCTGTGCGCGACCCTGATGGAAACCCAACCAACGGGATTACAAGAACAGACATGAGCTCAAACAACGAGTACATGATCAACGGAATCAGCAACGGTCAAGGTATAGGGGCTGACCAGCTTCAGGTTAAGGTTGAGTCTGGGTGCTGGAATCCTGACGAGTACATCAACTACTACATTGTTTCTGAAATCAACGGCAATGACGGGGGCAACGGTATTCAAGGCTTTGCATACCTAGGTCCAACCAATGACTGCCGAGACGGTGTAGTTTGTTTGTACAACGTAACAGGAACAGTGGGTACTCTTAAGCCAGGCCGTGAACTTGGATTCACTGGTGTACATGAGGTTGGTCACCACCTTTCACTCTATCATACCTTCTCCAATAGCAACGATTGTGTTGAAACAAACTGTGAAACTCAGGGAGACCAAGTGTGCGACACACCGCCAACTCAGTCTAACACTGGGTGTGACAACCCTGTTTGCCCTGATGCCCTGACAGAGAACTTCATGGACTATACAGTTGAGTCTTGCAAAGAAAGCTTTACTGTTGGTCAGTCAGAGCGCATGCACGAGCAGATTCAAACTCTCAGGACTGAGCTCGTAGACAACCTGTCTTGCGTTCCTGTTGTAGACTACGACGTAACTCCACTAACAGCACTGTATCAAGATACATGGTGCACCCCATACCAGGACATCTGGATTGATGTCGTGAATCAAGGAGTTCTTCCTATTGACCTCGTAGAGGTTCAGCTATACTGCAATGGAAACGAATATATAGAGTATATCTACGACATTGTTCCTGGTGTACAGTCTGTTCTTTTTGAAGAGGTGTTTGTTGATGGAGCTCAGCAGTTCGAAGTGCAGACTATCAGCTCTCAAGATCAGTATGCTGACAATGACTATGCATGGTGGCCCATATCTACCGATGACGGAGATTTGATGGAAATCTTAGTAGATACAGATGTTTGGGCTAATGAGACTGACTGGGTGATATACGACTCTTTTGGAGAGGAAGTAATAGGTGATGGGAACTATCCTTTTCAGTCAGGTCCATTTGCCTATGAGGTTTGCGTTTTCAACGGATGCTATGAAGTGGTTATAACAGACATAAACGGAGATGGCTTCTGTCAAATTGATTTTAATAATGATGGAGTATGCGATATTGGGTCAGACGGGATTACAGCAACCATCGGTGCTGACACCGTATTTACCACGGGTTACGGCGCTCAATTCTCTGTATGGGAGGAGACCTTTTGTATTGACATCGACCCATGCCCCTTAGACTTTGATGGCAACGGTACCGTGGGTAACGGGGATATTATTTACATGGTGGGTGAGTGGGGCTGTCAGGTAGATTGCGAAACAGATCCGAACAATGACGGGGTAGTAAATGTTTTTGACTTGCTGTATGTTCTTACTGAAATCGGAGATGAATGCCCAGTAGAGCAAGACTTGTCAATTGGAATGCTAAAAGATCTTACCGTAGCATCATCTAATGGCATTTTCGGAGGGGGTCCACCTCAAATTTACGACATTACTGGCAGGCAAGTTAGAGGGCCAGTCCATAATCTTGCAACTGGTGTATACATTCTCAAATGGGGTAGGGTGACTAAGAAAGTATTTGTGCAATGAAAAAGTTTATATGGTTTTTAATTCCACTGTTGAGTTGGGGTCAGTGCGACATAGAGATTATTGGATTCAATCCTATCTCCACGGACATGACAATTGCTGTCAACGGAGGGTACTGCGGGACCCCCTCAGACTCGATTGGAGAGTTCTTGCTTGCCCTATCTTTTACTCCGCCTATAGAAGATATACAAGATGATTTTCCTTGTTTCTATGAGGACGGCTGGGCTAAATTAATATTCCCCTTGGACTTTCCTGGATTCGACATAGGCGAGGGTGAAGACGACATACTTCAGACGGGCGACACTGTTACTTTTAATCTTGCAGAGACGCCTTGGGCTGGATCTGGATCTGCAGACTGCTGGATTGATGTAATGCAAAGCGCAGCGTACTTCATGGAGTGCGTTATAATAACTGTGTGGCAGATAAATGACAGCGAGGACATAACAGGCGGCAGCGGACTCGGTGGGTTCCCGTATCCAGATGAAGATGTATGGAACAACTGGATCATGTGGTCTCTAAATGGTGCTTGTTCGCCACCACCACCTCCAATAGTGTACGGATGCACAGACATGTTCGCATACAACTACAACGGAACCGCTACGATAAATGACGGCAGCTGCGTGTATCAGGGGTGTTTAGATCCTGACGCGCTCAACTACTGTGAGGAATGCACTATAGAAGGTGACTGCATATATCCTCCAGATGACAACGACTTAGACATTGATTGTAACGACCCATCTATTTACGTTCCAAATGCGTTTACGCCAAACAATGATGGTATCAACGATATCTGGAGACCCATAACAAAGCAGGATTGTTGGTGGAAGTGGGAGTGCCGCGTGTATAACAGATGGGGCACTTTAGTTTGGATAAGCTACGACCCTAACGACAAGTGGATAGGGGAAAAGTTAGAGTATTTTGTTCCTGACGGAGTTTACACATGGGTTATTCAGGGGTCAACTTGGGGGAGTCAAAAAGTTGTGAGCATGGCTGGCAACGTATCTATATTTAGATAGTCCGCAAGGTGGGACTTGAACCCACATGTGACCAGTTACCCTTTCTACAAGGTATAAGCTTGAGGGGATACTCGCGGTTAGTTTCTACGATTGTAAGTTCTGACCCTGTGGCAATTTGCGCATACAACATCGCATTTTCTTATCTCATCTTTTATTGCTGACATAGAATAGGATTGGTGTACCATGTCAGCTATATTTGCAAGCTTTTCACCCTGAACATGATCGAACTCAAGAACGACTAGGTTAGACTCACCGCAATCAACGCACTTACAAAAGGACTTGTATCTATTTACAAAGTTTTTGTTTCTCTTTCTAGTAGACTTGTTGTGTAGATGAGCCTTGTCTTTATAGTAATCCTTATTGTTTTCGTAATGCTGCTTTTGATACAACTTCTGATAGGCCTTTCTTTTTGCTGCGTGCTTGTAGGGCATCACTTAGAAAATCGCTCAGCAAATCCTCCTGAGTAGTCCTTAGCCTCTTCTATCCCTCCGTTAGTTTCAAGATCTTTAATCATTTGCTCAAGTCGCTGTCGCTCTATGATTAGCTCTTTGGCATCGACAGCAGTCTGCTTTATTGACTGAAGCTCTGCCTTTCTCGCAGACCCAGTTATCTCTTGATCAACTGGTTTCTTGACCTCTTCAATCATATTGTCGATTGCTATGGCCATACTGTCCATAAGTCTTTTTGACGCCTCAAGCGTCGTGAACTTCTTCCTGGACATAGTCTACAAGAGATTTAGGAACTCGGATGTACTTCTTGCCCTCCATATTAAACGGGTAGGCAATACCTTCTTTAAACGCTACTATCTCACCAATCTTAATACCAAGATCTTTACTTGCCTCTGACTCAAAGGCAAGCCTACCCTTGAAAAGTTTTTTGTCTTTCAGGTCTACCTCCTCAATAATCTCAGACCTATTTTCTTTCTCGTCGTAATACTCTTCAAGAATAATCCAGTGACCAATCACGTTTATCTCTCCACTATCTTTCTTTTTGTATGCTATTGCTTGGTTTGCCATGCAAGAATCCTCAAACGGATTGTACATGCATATGTAGTTTTTGTCAGTGTAATCTTCTCCAAAAAGTTTTTGACCTCCTTGGATAACTACGTGGTGATGAAAGTAAAGTGTATCACCCTCTTTGACCCCTGTGTCATATTTAGCTGGGCCGCAAACAACGGGGGCTTCATTAACCCTGTTATTAAACTCTCCCATCTCAAAGCGAGTGTCGATAAACAGTTCTTTGCCACCTACGTCGATGGTGTCGTTGATAAGCTTGTCTAGCTCAACAACAAAAATGTTAAGTGTTTTCATTGTATTTAATTAGTACCCGCCGCCACCGCTAGATCCACGTCTTCTACTAGAAGTGCGAGATCGTGCTGCGCGAGACGGAGCTCGACGTGGCGTGGGCGTATTTGTTCTTTGTGACATAATCTGTCGACGAGGCTGTCTGCGACGCGGAGCTCTTCTTTCTTCTTGAAGCTCATTCATTATAGAAATGACTTTTTTTGCAGAAGCCACATTAGCTGGGGTAAGAGAATCATGATACTCAGGAGAGTGCTCTGCACCAACCATAGCTCCCTTAGAAACATGCACATGGTACTTACCCTTGTAATTAGTTCCGTTGGGAAGATTGAACTCGCCGCCCTTTGTAAAAAGATTCTCTCTTGTCATCAGAAGTTAAGGTCGTACTCAACAATACATGGCATAGAATCTATAGATTTCCACAGCCTTGTGTCACTGTCAGTCTCAATATAGATAAGATATCTCGTCTTGCCGTAATGATGTTGAAATCTTTCGTCAGGCACAATGGCTGAGATAAATCCTTTGCCAGCCCTCATCCCCACATAATATGCCATAGCATCTTTTGGATCGCGACCAATCACGACCTTTCTAATAAGTCCGTATTCCATTTTAATTCATTGATATGCCAAGATCATTTAGCATGTCGTTAAGATCATCGCTATCGTCTGGGCCATATGATTCTCTAATAAATTCTAGTATGTCTTCAAGCGTATCTGAATTTGGTATGTTGTAGCCATAGATGGCTTTAAGGTGGTCCTCACCATCTTCTTCTATTACCACACCACACAGGCTAAGTGATATGATAGAGTCTTCATAACCATACTCTTTGACAGTGCTTTCTATTTTCATCTGCAGTTTCTGAATTTCTAAGAGGAATGATGTAAGGTTATCTTTGTCTTCAAAATTCATTTCAATGCCAAAAAGTTCTGTTTCACGAAAGAAGATGTTTCGAGAGTTCTCGAAGCTAAATCAAAGGTACATAAAAACAAACTACCTAAAGTACCTCAGGGCTACGTTCAGCAGCTTTTGCACTAAGAAAGATATCTTTGAAAAAGAACTGCACTTTATGCTGTGGGCATACGACCTAGAATTCTTTACAATTAAACACGCATCAAAGGATTACGGAGCCACAGAAAAAAAAATTGGGGATAGATACATATACCCGCTTATGAAAGAAGGGTATATATACAAGCACTTTGATAAGCTGACCCCAAGTAAAACAAGAGAAGATCACCTGTTTAGAAGTGAAACAAAATTTAATTACAGGGTAAGATATGCGCTTACGCAAAAGGCCCGCTTGTTAGTGCAGGCCTTTTACAGGGAGTTAGAGACAAATCGTTTATGAACCTATTATGGCTATGCTGTCAATAGCCAGGTCTTGCTGAAAATTATTGCTAGAAGCTTCGTGACTCGTAAACATACCAAAGTGTATGTACACACTACTTTGACCAGCTGCGTTACTTAAATCAACAGTTGCTTTTATCCAGTCGTCATCCTGGAGGTCCTGAACCTCACCACTATCTCCAATTCTAACGACATTTCGAGAGGTTCCACCTTGATCAGTATATGCTATTGTTGCCCCACCTGCTGTGTCGCTTGTAAATCCCAATCCTGTACCAGCTTGATGAGCACTGCTGGCAGACGTTGCGTTTGTAGTAGCGGCAACTCCAACCCCTCTGTTGTTTCCAAAATGAAGTCCATGAGCGTGGAACCAAAAAGTCATTGTGATATTAGTGAAGCTACTAAAGTCAAGTTCATTAGTTCTAATGACGTGTCTTCTAACGTCATTGCTAGCCTGACCAGACCCACTAGCTTCATAGTAAAGATATCTGTCGCTGTTGTCATTTGTTGTTGATCGAGCGCCACTAGTTATTGTGGTAGCCAATGAATCAGGACCTCCAGCGTGAGCACCATTTGGACCAGTGCTGCCACTCGCAGTGCCTTCGGTATTAATAAACCACCCAGCCGAACTTGAATCAGGCACGACATCCATAGCATCATTTACTGTGCTACCATACAGAGTGAAGTCACCATTTGCACTAACGGCCCATCCAGTAGGCAAAGACGATCTGCTTCTGCCAGTGCCCGTCCCACTATTTAAATCATAAGAAGCAATTAAAGTTGGGTTGATGACGATGGGCTGAAAAAAATCACTTTTACCTGAAGATAATCCTAGTCCTAACATATTATAGTTGTTTTCCAAATATCACTTCGTAGTACGTTTTCCCCTTATCATCACGACAAGCTTTGAGACACCTCTTACGATTAAACCCGTCGTGAACGTAAGAAACGTGAACCCAATCAGGATTATCTGTATCACCAAATTCCCAAATGAGTTGATCAAACTCAAGGTTCTCTCGTATCCAGTTGAAGATCTGACTGTTTGTACACCTCTTGAATACATCAGCGTCAAGATCGAGTGCTCTTCCTTCCACATGTTGACTGCG
>TARA_R100001591_G_scaffold106531_1_pt1 | contig 32103 bp, 26 predicted proteins | sample TARA_R100001591 | Tara Oceans TARA_R100001591 (sample SAMEA2622725) | marine metagenome | biome: marine biome (ENVO:00000447); feature: surface water layer (ENVO:00002042); material: "saline water (ENVO:00002010), including plankton (ENVO:xxxxxxxx)" | depth 5 m
GCCGGCTCCAGTGCTTGATTATTCCCTGACTGCGCCAGCTCTAGCGCTTTCTGAATAGTCTCTTGGGCTTTTAAAGTATATTTATTCAAATTCATAATTCTAGTCCTCTTAAGTTATTTCGATACTAATAAGTCCAAAATCGTGCCAAAAGATTCAGGTGACGGAATTACATGTAAGCACCGTGTTGATAGCTTTTTTAGCATAGCCAATATACAAGCCCTTAATCTGTTATTAATTGCAACTAATCATTTAAAGCTATACTCTAAACTCGATTTAAGCCTATAATTCTTTATATGAAATATTCAGCCGCTACTTTTCTTTCTATCTTTTTATTTTCATCTTTTCTAACTGCTCAACAAAAAACAGGATTTTCAAATACTGATAGCATTCGAACTGTTTTGGAGTACCGTCTACCAGACTGGGGGTATTCTAATTTTTATCTAGCTTCCGGAGCCTTTAGCAATGGTCTTACGTTGAGTAAACCAACTGATGTTGTGAGAGATCAAAACAACAATACCATTAGAACTGATATCGATAATAAATTAGTAAGATTTAGTGGGAGTGTAACTCCGATTTATGAGCTATACAAAGAAAGTGAAAAGCGTTTCATAGATCTTAGGTCTACAACAAGTTTTACAATTCAAGCAAATAGTGAAGACAGAGAATTTGACCAATATATTACTGAGACCAATACGCAGTTAAATAGCGCAACTATTGAAGGAAACTCAGGGATTCGAACATTTAGTGAATCTCTTATCATTGATCTTAAAGAATATGTTGTTGACGATTTTTTCCTGCTGTTTACATCAAACCTGTTCCTTTCTTATTCCAGCCAAAATTTTTATTCAGAAGAAAATAATTTACCGGTAGTAGATGCTACTTCATTCTCAAGGAATGTTTTTGCAAGACCAGGAGTGGGTATAGGATATGGCAGATTTAGAAATGTAACTCCTACAATCAGGGCTTTAAGATTATCTGAAAGGTCGCAGCTGATGCAATTGCAGGCTCTTAATAATAACCAAGTACTAACAGCAGCTGATCATTTCACCAGATTTAACGGGTATACTCAACGATATGATCGTCCAAGAAAATATTTTTGGGATGATATGAATAACTCTCTTTCTAATATCTATTCCGATCTCAGTGTGTTTGATGCCTTTTACCTTGATGATGTGTTTAATGAAGCGCTTGGGAGCCGATATGAAGGGTTTGAAGTGTACGGTGGCTTTGAATACCAATATAATGCCCAACTTCAAAAAGTTGATAATAATATTAATAATACTAATTCAAGAGAAACTCTAATACTTAAGGAGCATAGGGTATTTGCTAACTTAAATTGGTCTAAAAACCTTGACCTTGAAAATCAGGTTAGCATACGGGTGTCCACAACCCAATTTTACAATAACGAAGAAGGAGCTAATTTTGATCGCAGAAATATTTCTGAATTAAGAGCCGAATGGCTTAAAAACCTTTCTGACAGATACCTTTTACTTGTCTTCCTTGAAAACGGATTATTGGTAAATAAAGGAAATGACGATCTCGGCTCTCCTGATTTTGATCAAATTGTGACAACGATCGGAAGTACAGTTACTTTTTTCAATGAAAATAAGTTTTCATTAGCCGGGAATATTTCTTTCAGCTATGATTACAGAGAACAAAGAGCCGATACCAGAAAGAATCTTGATAAAACATTCAGAATAAATATAGGTGCAAATCTAAGGTATTATTTCAATAGGAATTTATACTAAATAAAAAAGCCATTTCCGTATCAGGGAAATGGCTTTGGTTTTTCGGGGTACAATAAATAGGATATTAGTTTAACTCGAAAGCGATGAATTGGTTCCCATTATTTCTGATTATTTTCAGAAGAACTACTTCATCACCTTTTTCTTCCAACTTTTCGAGTTCATCATAAAACTCAGTTACATTTTCAACTTTCTTATTCTTTACTGTAGTGATTACATCACCTCGGCGCAGTCCACGTTCGTAAGCATTACTTGAATCCTTAATTCTGCTTACAACAACTCCTTCTTCTGAACTGTCTAAGTTGAGCTGGCGACGAATATCTACATCCAATTCAGCAACAGTGAACCCGAGTTTTTCTTCCATGGATTTTGCCTTTTCGGGCACTACACTAGCTATCGCTTCATCGTTTCGCTCTCCTAAAGTAACAGTAATCGATTTTTCCTTTCCATCTCTGATGATATCAAGTTTTACTACATCATTAGGTTTCATTGAAGCAATTCTAGAGCGGAACATATTCCAATCAACAACTTGCTGACCATCAATTGCTACAATTACATCCTGTTCTTTTAGTCCTGCTTTCTCAGATGGACCATCTTCTTCCACTCTTGCTACTATAATACCACGCGCATTATCTAGACCAAGTGCTTTTGCCATTGTTCGGTCAACTTCCCCACCAAAATATAATCCTAAATAACCTCGTGATACTTCCCCGTCGTCAATTAGATCATCCATTATTCTTTTAGCAAGATTGATTGGAATCGCAAAGCCAATTCCATCGTTTCCTCCTGATCGGGATGCTATAGCTGAGTTAATTCCAACAAGCTCCCCATTCATATCAATAAGCGCTCCTCCTGAATTCCCCGGGTTAATCGCTGCGTCAGTTTGGATAAAATCTTCATAACCTGCACCACTGTTTATAAGCCCGATTGAACGACTTTTTGCTGATACAATTCCAAATGAAACAGTATGCGCTAAGTTTTGGCTTAACGGACTTCCAATTGCCAACACAAAAGCTCCAACTTTTAATGATTCGCTGTTTCCAATCTTTACAGCAGGCAAGTCTTTTTCATCTATCTTGATAACGGCAACATCCGTAGCAGGATCAGTTCCTATTACTTTTGCTACCACTTCATCACCATCAAATAATTGAACTTTGATTTCATCAACATTTTCAATTACATGATTGTTTGTTAAGATATAACCATCCTCGGATACAATTACCCCTGATCCCAACCCTCTTTGAGTAAATTCTCTTGTTTCAGGATCTTGCTGTCCATACGGATTTCCGAAAAACTGAGAAAAGGGATTCCTCATTATTCGCTGTTCCTGCACTTTTTCAGTGGTTATCATTACAACAGCAGGGTTCGTTTTTTCTGCTATATCAACGATGGCATTGTTTAAATCCAGAAGTGAAGAAACCGATCGGTTTTCAGCCGATGTTACTTCGTTTTCTGTTGGATAGTTTGGTAAACTTATATTGGAGTTGTTGCCGGTCCAGGCATTCATTCCAAGTAAAAGCAATACAGCTGCTGCTACGCCAAAAACATTTTTTACTGTAGTATTCATCGATCTCTTAATTATAGTTTTTTGTTATCAACCGTTGCTACAACGACGTGCTACTCAGAAATTGTATACACTTTACAAATTGTAACGGAAAACTCAGACTGCGATCAAACAGTCTGAGTAATTTATGTTACTAACTATTTAATAGTATGCGGTTCGAGATTATTTGATCTCGATTTGTCTCTTAATTTTCTCTTCCTGCTTTTGGATAGTAATATTTAAAACTCCATCCTTGTAAGTAGCATTGATAGTGTCTTCATTTATGCTATCCGGCAAATAAAAAGAACGAGTGAATGTTCCATAAGAGGTTTCTACCCGATGATAGTTTTTTCCCTCTTCTTTGTTCTCAAACTTACGCTCACCACTAATCGTTAAACGACCGTTTTCAAGATCAATGCTTATCGCATCTTTCTTTAAGCCTGGTAGCTCAGCAGAAATTTCAAATTGTGTATCAGTTTCTGCAATGTCTACATTTGGCATGAAGCTGTCTTGACGATAATTCATACCATTGTTATTGTTAAACATTTCATCGACAATATCATTAAATCTTCTTGAAAATAAATCTGTACTTGGTCTTGAATATTTGATAAGTGCCATAACTTTTGACCTCTTGTTTTTTATTATTTGTTTATCAAGTTCAGTTAAATTGTTACAAGAGAAATGCCAAATCATCATTTAAAAACAGGACTGACAGTGCGTCAAACTAAAAATGAAATTTTTACAGACCGGATTTTAAGCTTTGGAAAAGGTGTCAGACCAGATTTGACGAGACGTCAGATGAGAAACAAAAGTGGCAGGTGTGTGCAATTAAAAAATAAGTTTATCAATCTTGTAGATGTTATGTAATTAGTTGACAGTTTAATAAAGATAGTTCTGCAAAAATTGCCCTTAGTATTTAAGACGGAAAAGAGAACATGATCCGGAAGCGTCTGCGAAGCAGGAATAATCCTTTCCGGTGAGAAATCTAGAAATGCATCTGATCGAACGAAGACCTTTAGGATTATTCAGCGCAGGATCAGTGAACCCGTCTTAAATACTTAGGCTTGATCTTTTGCTACTTTTGTATCAAGACAAAAGTAGGTAGCCTTGTTCTAAGCTATGCCTTTTATAGGATTCAGTTTCTTTGCTATATGTACTTTTGTACCGACAAAAGTACCAAAAACTCCCGCCAAGAATTATTGGCGCGAACTCCATTACACCGACTAATCATTACAAAAGGTCTTCGTTCTTGCTAAGCATATTCACGAACCAGCCTGAGTGTAATGATTACTCCTCCGGTGCCGTCGATTTCATTACGTTCTTGGCTCGCCAATAATTCTAAAGGTCGGTGTAATTGGGAGCCTTTTGTGAAATACTGAAGTTTATTAGTAACGGGACAATTGTTGTAAGTTAATTATCTAATATCCATAATCCTGAACTTGTTTCTCCGAATAAGTCCTAAAACCTGAATTATAACATCCTCGGATTGTCCAAAGAACTGTTTGGACAATCGTCTCCCTTCGAAGGGAGAATTATTCTAATAGCAATAAAATGATTACAAATATAACGCTAAAAGGTCATCCCAAAACCCAGGATAGGAAACAGCTGCACATTCAGCATCTAGTATTTCTGAGGAAGAATCCCCTTTTAAAGATAAAATTGCAGAAGCCATTGCAATTCTGTGGTCGTGGAAACTCTTAAATGTAGCTGAATCAAAACTGAAATCCGGATTTCCGTGAATCTCTACACCGTCTTCTTTTTCTTCAAAACTGACTCCGGCAGCTTTCAGCATTTCTGAAATAGCCATAATTCTGTCTGTTTCTTTATGACGAAGTTCTTCTGCACCGGAGATCACCGAGATCCCTTCCGCAAAAGACATAGCCACGGCAAGGATCGGCAGTTCGTCAATACAATTCGGAATAATACTTTGCGGTATATTAATTGCTCTCAGATCAGAGCTACGAACAACAATATCACCAACAGGTTCAGCCCCTTCCATTCGTTCATTTTCAATGGTAATATCTGCTCCCATTTCCTGTAAAATTCCAAGTAGTGCATTTCTGGTTGGGTTTAATCCCGTAGCTTCAAGCGTGATCTCAGAATTTGGAACAATACATCCGGCCACTAGCCAAAAAGCTGCCGCCGAGAAATCACCCGGCACAGTATAACTTTGATCTGGGATTTCGTCATTCAGTGATGATGAAATAATTTTCTTACCGTTTTCTTCCTCAACTTTTAATTGAAGAAGTCGTTCTGTGTGATCTCTGCTGGGAATAGCTTCTATAACTCTGGTAGGGTTTTCACCAAATAAACCCGCCAACAAAATACATGATTTTAGTTGTGCACTTGGAATCGGAAGTTCGAAATCCATTGGCTTTAGTTTCTCTTCTCTGGTGATCATTAATGGAGCATAAGCACTGTTTCGTGCTAAAATATAAGCTCCCATTTCTTCCAGTGGATCAATGATCCTGGTCATTGTACGAGAAGTTAGAGACGCATCTCCGCACATTCTAACTTGCTTTCCAGAGCCAGCAATTACGCCCGCTAATAATCTCATTGCGGTACCTGAATTTCCACAATCCAGATCATCTTCCGGAGCTATTATTCCCGATCTACCTGTTCCTTTTATAGAAATTGAATCTTTACCTCGGATAACTTCAGCTCCTAATGCTTCTACACACGCCAAAGCACTTTGCGGATCTTCTGCCACTGAATAATTTTTGATTATTGAAGTTCCTTCATGAAGCAATGAAAAAATCGCTGCTCTTTGTGATATAGACTTATCAGGAGGTGGTGATAATGTTCCCTGCAATGAATCAGCGGGGTTTACTTTTTGGATCATTTATCTAGCTAATCGTATTTTTGTGGATATAAGAAAGTAGAGAATTTGAGGATAAGATATTTAGCAAGCTCGCCCAAAAATCTAAACACATAGTCTCGATTCTTATACAGCTCATACCTATTTAAAAGGAGATAAAAAGCAGACCAATTACTCTGTAGAATCCAACAAAGATTTTGCCTGTACAGCACCTTCGGTATCAGGATACTTTTCTACAATTCCATTCAGAATACTAATTGCTTCTCCTCTGTTTCCTAAACGAATATGGCATTCTGCAGAATTATAAAGTGCTTTTGAAACCCAAATTTCAAACGCCTCAAATAATACGCGAACTCTGGAATAATTTTCAATAGCAGCTTCGAAATTACCTTGATCCTGTTCAATTTTGCCTAAGTAGTACTGAGCTTCTGCACCACTTATTGTTGTGCTTTTATCTGCAATTGGAGCTAGTAATGATTTTGCATCTTCGTATCTTTTTTCAGCGACAGCAACTTTACCGAGCCCTACATTTGCTGCAGGGTTTCCTGCGTTTACCTTCAAGGCTTCTTCGAATTCAGATTTTGCTTCTCCAGTTCTACCGGCAGCTAGACTAGCTGAGCCCATACCAACGTAGGCTTCTTGTCTGAAACGAGATCCTTTTTCAAGAAGCAGTTCGAAATAATTATGTGAAACATCGTATTCCCCTTTTCCAGAATATAAATTCCCTAAAATAATTAGTGCCGATGGGGTTTGATCGTCATTTGGAAACTCATTTACAACAGTTTGATACGCATTTATTGCCTTGTCAATTTGCCCTGTTTGACGATAAGAGTCTCCTAAATTGGAATATGCTTCCGGAGTTAAATTGTCAGAATTAGTAATCCTCAAATACTGGCGAAACTCTTTGATAGCTCCTTCATAATCGCCGGTTTGATAAACCGTTTCCGCTTGACGGTATCTCAATCTGTCTGCAGTTCCACTGCTAGGGTTATTGCTTAAGAAATCCTCTAGTACAGCTGAACTACTATCCACTCCTGTAGAAGAAAGTTGAGAATATTGAATACCATTTACAGCATCAATTATGTAGCTGCTTCTGGGATAATTTTCTAATACATTTTTATAGGCTTCTATCGCACGATCATATTCACCTGCGTTGTAATAGGAATCTCCAATATTATACTGTGATCTTGCTGCCCATTCTGTTCCCGGATATTTACTTATCACTGTCTGAAATTCTTCTATAGCCTGAGAATAATTATCAGAATTCAAATATATGTACGCAATGTTATATTGAGCTTGTTCTTTTAACCTGCTGAACGGATAAATTCGAAGAACTCTTCGGAAAGTAGTTACCGCTTCAAATGTTCTGCCTGATCGGTAGTAGCTGTTACCGACTTGAAACATCGCATAATCACCGCCAGGTTCTGCTCCAATAGCTTTGTTATAAAAACTGATCGCCTCAGCATATTTACCTTGAGCATAATATGCGTCTCCAATTCTTAATTGTGTATCTGTGTCGTAGGGGAAAAGAGCAATTGGAGGTGGATTATAATCATTTAGAAAAGCTTCTAGTGGAGCAACTGCTTTTTCGTAATCACCCGTAACAAAATAACTCCATCCCAATGAATAACGTGCTGCTCCGATCAATTCATGATTTGGGTAATTCCTAATAAAAATGGAAAATCTTTGTGCTGCATCGCCATATTGCTGCAGTTTATAGTAGCTATCAGCACTCCAGAATAAAGCTTCCGCTCCTATTTCAGAAGTTGGAGTTTCTGCGTACACTGATTCAAAAATAGGCTGTGCTTGTTCATAAGCTTGGTTTCTGTACAAGATCCATGCTTTTTGGAAGCGAGCTTGTCTTCTAAGTTCAGGATCAATACCAGCAATCTTTTCTGCTTCTTCAAAAGCTACACTTGCCCTTGTAAATTCGTTGTTTGCAAAATAGGATTCGCCCAAAAGTGTATAAACTTTTCCAGGATCCTGAAGATTCTTTTCATTTCTGATCAGAGTGAGTAATGTTTCAATAGCATTGCCGTATTGACCTGATTCAAAAGAAGAAACTGCCCATTCATAAAAAGCCTGTTCTACCCAAAGCCCCGTTTTGTATCGTTCACCAAACTCAGTAAAAGTATTGATCGAGTTTTCATATTGACCACCAAGTTTTTGATTTATAGCCTCGTAGTACAAAGCCTTTCTGGCCAATTCGTCGTTACCGGTTGCTGCTTTTTCAAAAGAGTCGGCTGCCCAGTGATATATTTTTTGTTTGTGATATAACCAACCAAGCCCGTAATGAGCACTTCTTTCTTTATCGGTTCCTTTAGTTAAATTCAAATACTGTAAATACGCTTTGGAAGACTCTTTAAAATCGCCAAGAAAATTAAAACTTTCTGCAATCAAGAAGATCGCTTTTTCTTTTGATTCATCATCCAGATATGGCATTGCAACTCTTAGAGCTTCTATAGACTCACTATACTTGCCCTGTTGATAGTAAGATTCTCCCAAAGCAGTGCCCACTCTTCTTGTAATAGGGTTATTGGGATATCTTTCTTTTAATACTTCAAAAGCGATTGAAGAAGAATCGAACTTATTTTCTGAGAGATATAACCGACCTCTTGCATATAATGCTTTGGGAGACCAATCACTTTCAGGGTATTTATCTGCTAAGGCCAAAAAGTATCTTCTTGCCTCAATATTATCTCCTTTTTCTACTGCAGCTTCCGCAACCCAGTACTCTGTTTCAGCTGCGGTAGCAATCGAATTGTATGTTTTTAAAGATTCCTGATAGTAGGTGATCGCATCTTCATAGTTTCCATTTTTTGAAAATCGATGTCCCAGATCTTTCAACAATATTTTTGAAAGATCATGTTTAGGATAATCCCGAATAAAGCTCTGATAATAGTATTCAATTCCGGTAGAGTCGATCCCGGTTTTTGAGCGAGCAATGTAATAATCGACAAATATTGAAAGTTCAGAATTGGTGTTATTCTTTTTAAACTGAGTTAACTTGTTCAAAGACTCTTCAAAAAAACCCTTTTCGAAAAGAATAACCCCATCTTGATAAACATCAGTTTTAGGTGATTGAATCTGCTGTGCTGAGAGTGGCCCAGAAGTTATAATGAATATAAAAAGTAAGCTGCTTTTAAACAGAATGCGCATTTATCGCTAGAATATAGTTTTGAGTTTATTCTTTATATGTCAAGATAGCGAATAAGTTCGTCAGCACGCTCAGAAAAATTATTTTCCATGTTCTCACTTCTTTCTTCCGAGATAATGATATAACCAAATCTACGTAGAGCAGCGCTTACTACTGAAGAATCTTCAAGATTTAATTTTATAGAAACTCTTATTGAATTGAGAGTATCATTAGGTTGCTGAACGGCTATTCCTAAAATTTTTGCGCTTTCCGTTTCAATAATTCGAACTATTTCAGATAATGTATAATCAATTTGAGCAAGTTCAATAGTAATTACTGATCCGTAAGAAGAAAGATTAAAAATCTCTCCAAGCCCATTCAGAACTTCTCTTTTACGTACCAGACCTAAAAAATTATTTTCGTTGTCAGTTACCGGAAGAACGTAAAGCTCGTGTGCAAACATTTGCCTAGTAGTCTCGAAAAGATGCTGAGAAATAGGAACAGATATAATTTCTTCAAGAGGCAGATTAGATAACTCTGTGTTTTCATCAATGACCTCAGCAAGTGTTTCAATGCTGATCATTCCTTTGATTTTTTGATCATGACCTACAACAACAAACTTATTGATATGGAGCAAGTCCAATTTTGCCAAAGCTAAAGAAACAGGATCTGATTCTTTCAATGGTGCTATTTCGGTATTTAAAATCTCGTTAACCAGCATACTTATATAACTTCTCCGTTTGTCCCAATAGTATTCAACAAGTGTGAAAGTTGCTCAAAATCTTTTTCAGCCATACTAAAAGTAAGCTCTACATCACTTCCTTCATAAACTTCTTTATCGACATTAGCGTTCTCATGTATAAATGCTACTGCTTTATATTTACTCATCGGGATTTGAAGAGTGTGATCTACATATTCGCTTTCTATCATTTGTTCAATTTTGACTTCAAGCTCATCAAGGCCAATGCTCTGTTCTGCTGAGACAAAAATAGCATCTGGGTAATCTGATCTCATCTCCTTAATCTGATCTGTATCCATCATGTCTACTTTATTCAACACTAAAATAGTTCTGGTGTTAGTAGCATTTAATTCTTCAAGTGTGGTATCAACAACTTCTTTGTATTCATGAGCCATTTTTGAAGAACCGTCAACCACATGTAACAATACATCCGCCTCCCTAACTTCATCCAATGTTGATTTAAAACTCTCCACTAAATTATGAGGTAGCTTTCTTATAAACCCAACTGTATCTGATAGTAAAATGGTATGGTTTTCAAGCTCATGACGTCTTACCGTTGAATCTAAAGTTGCAAACAACCTGTTTTCTGCAAGCACATTTGTTTCGGTAAGTGCATTCATCAAAGTAGATTTTCCAGCATTTGTATAACCAACTAAGGAAACGCGGTGCATTCCTTCTCTGCCTTTTCTTTGAGTAGTGCGTTGTTGATCAAGTTTTTTAAGCTTGTCTTTTAAAGTTGCTATTCGTTGTCCAATAATTCTTCTATCCGTCTCGATCTGCGTTTCACCCGGACCCTTAGTACCAATTCCACCTTTTTGACGAGAAAGGTGAGTCCAATATCTTGTAAGACGTGGAAGAAGATATTGAAGCTGAGCTAATTCAACTTGAGTTTTTGCAGCAGCAGTTTTTGCTCTTCCTGCAAATATATCAAGAATAAGAGCACTTCTATCCAGTATTTTCGCATCGGTTCCGGCTTCAATATTACGAACCTGTGTCGGAGAAAGATCGTCATCGAAAATAATGGTATCTATGTTTAATTCTCCTTTAAGCCTTTTAAGTTCCTGAAGTTTTCCTTTTCCAACAAATGTAGTTATATCGGGATTGGTTTTATTTTGCAGAACTTTCTCAACCGTTATTCCTCCCGCAGTATCAGCTAAAAGGGCTAATTCTTCTAAATATTCTTCTGCCTGAAATTTTGTAGTGTCTGGCCCATATAAACCAACCAGCATTACTCTTTCCTTCTCAATGTCAGAATTTTTAACGTCGTCTAACAATAATCTATCTCTTCTCTTTTATTCGTTTTGTAAATCTTTTAAATCAATATTTGGGATTTCGTGTCCTTCAAACCGATTTTTCAACTTTAAAGATACGATTTTTTCAAATCTCTTTCTTTTACTATCAGGAACATAAATCTTGAGTTGCTTAAATCCTTCTGTAAGGCTTTTGTCTAATTCGGAATATGAAAAAGAGTACTCAACTCCTCCTTTTTCTTCTTTCTCTACCTGATCTAATACCTGAAACCAAGGTATGGTTTGAGATGGCTCATTAATATTTTTAACTATTCCATAGTCCGTAATGTAATGCTTAGATGCCAAATAGCTTGAAATAAACCACATACATCCAATCCAGACATAGCATACAAAAGTCGGATAGCGACTAATATCATTTAAATAAAATGCCGTTACACCTAATGTACCAATCAATACCAAAAAAACGGTCGCAAATAATGGGTACCCACCCATTTTTCCGGCTCTCCAACTCATCCGCACTTTTCTTAGCCTGAATTTATTCATCACGGAATAACCGGCTAATAAGGTTGAAGAAATTGTAAACAATACAATTACACCTTGGAAAAATATGGAAAGTATTTCTTTCAATTAAGTAACTGTTTCAGCTTTATAGAAAATTGATACTAATGACTCTATTATGAGAAGCAAGAACCCTGCCAGCATAAACCAATGCCACACTTCTTTACCAAACCCACTGCTTCTGATCTCATTTGTTATCTGTTCTGAAGTTAACGCTCCTGAATCAACAATATTGATATTTTCTAAAACGAGTGGGTCAACAGTAGATTCTGAATAAAATATTGACTCGCTTCTGGATAAATTCAATGACATTTTATAAGTATTATTGCCATCTGTAATTGTAACCCATCCGGGCTCCCAGTCATAGCCGTTATAGTTTACTAAAATTGACCCTCCTGCATTTTGTGGGGTTACCTGAATGCTTTCATTGTTGTATATAAGTTCTGTTTTGGAAGGATCGGCGTTTCCTTTCCATTCAAAAGCACTACCTAACATTTGATTATTCAATCCCCCTTCTTCTAAAGAAGCTGCATAAAGCATCGTTCTATAGTACATTGGAGCATATAATGCTTTTACTGGAAAGTTAGACCAACTAGGATCGTTACCAATAGTAAAAATCAAAACACGTCCTTCCCCAAATTTCTTCTCTCTGAGAAGAGGATCTCCATTGTTCAATTCCAAAATATTTAACCCTAATCCTGAATTGTTGGTTCTTAGTTTCAGGTAATAATAAACTTCTGGAACTGTGAAATTGAGTTCTTCATCTGATCCTCGTTCAAAAAGCCCCTCAAAGACGGGATGGTCTTCTAATAACAAACTACCTTTAGCAATAGAATTAAATGATGAAAATTCTCCAAGTACACCTACAAAATTTCCTGCGTTAAAGAGATTCAGAAAAGCATTGTAATTCTGTATGTCAGCTGTTTCTGAAGGAAAGAATACCAACCCTTTTCCATCTTGTACAAACTCTTGTAATTCTGAAAACAAAAACTCAGGTACTTCATCTAATCCCTCAAGAATAAGAGCGTCGAAATTTCCAATATTTATAGCAGATATCTCGCTCATATTAACTTTTGAGTAATTAATCTGATTATTTCCTTCTTGCTGTGCATCTAGTATTACAGAAGTATAAGATACATCTACCGGGTTCAAAGACTCATTTACTACCCATAAGACATTCCTTTTTTCGGGAATCTGTATTGAAAAAAAATATTCATTATCGTTTTGGAAACCGTCTCCTTCAATAATTGCTGAACCTGTAATTGGTCCTTCTCTGTCAGGATTGATCTCGAACGAAAAACTTTGAGTAACTCCTGGTTCTATTTCCAGTGGATATTGACCAACCGTTCCACCTTCTACTATTAGAGTCAAAAACTGATTTGCGGCAAGAACTTCACCTTCATTCTTAACCGCTACCTCTAACGTAAACGGAATTCCTTTACCAACCATAGAAGAAGAAGTGGATATCTCGGATACAAATGTATTTTGAGTTTTCACCTTTTCAACATTTAATATGGTAACACCAACATTCTTTAATCGGTCTTGAAAGTTATTCGTGATCACATAGTTTAATTCAGGATTATTATCACTTATTATATAGAGGTTCTTATTTTGAAAAGGTGATTCCTCTAAAATTGATAGCAAATTATTCAATCGTTCAGATAAAAAAGCACCGGTTTGTGTTACTTTAATTTCATTAAGCTTTCTTTCAATTAGGTTAGCACCTGAGATTGAAGCGTTAACAGGTTCTCCGTTTGTATTTTGGATTATGAATCTGTCTTTTTCGTTTGAAGCCAGTAATATTTCCTTAACCAACTCTTTAGCCTGGTCTGACAAAGGACCTTTTGAACCAATTCTATTCATGCTTATGCTATTATCGAAAAGAATTGCATGAACTGTAGGTTGATTGCTCGAAGCTCCTATACTTAGTGCAGGAGGAAGAAATGGCCGGGCTAAAACCATTGCCAAGCATGCTATTGCTAATAATCTGAGTAGAAGAAGAAGCAATCGCTTTATCTTTATTTTCCGAATAGTTGTTTTTTGGAGTTCTTTAAAAAAAGCCAATGTAGAAAACTGAACCCTTTTAGGCTTTCTCAAATTTAACAAATGTATTACCAGAGGTAGACCTATGGCCACTAAGGCAAATAAAAAAATGGGATTTAGAAAACTCATTTAGCTTAAAAAAATGTTACTTTCAGTATGATCGGGCTGGAACTTTTTTCGCAAAGTAGACTTAGCCATAGAAAAATCAATATTCAAAAAAAGATGGTTTAAATCCATTTATGCAACGTGCACTTACGCTACTAATTACAACCTTTATCTTTTCGTTCTTATGGGCCTGCTCTTCTGTGAGCGAACAGCCATGGACATCAATGGTTCCTGCGGAGTCTAGCTTTTTAATAATTCCGAAAGAAAACGTTTCCATTACTAATATTTCTGATACGCGTTATGCTTCTATTTTAGAGGACATTACCGCAAGTTCCTCACAACAAATAGCTAGTTTCGACCCTGAAGTTTTATCAACCCTCTCTCTAAAAGGCATCGTTATTTTTCCTTCCAGATCCACGGAATCTGAATTGATTTGGATAACTAGTGCAAACGCCCCGATTGATACCTGGGTACAAAAATTCTACAAACCCCTTTCTCAAAATTATTATACCATTAAAGGTAATACCATTCATAAATTAGAAGCAAAGAACGGCACTGTACTTTATGCATCACAAGTACATGATTGGTTAGTTTTTTCTTCTTCAAGCTTGGCTGTTGAATCATCGATCAGGTCTTATTTGGGCTTAACTTCTACTATGGAAATACCTACTGACGCCTCTCCCGGCCAGTTAATTATGAACACACCAAATTTAGATGATTGGGTAGAGCAATTTTTGAATGTAAACTTAAGACCATCTGTTACTAAGTCTTTCTCCGGTTCAAAATCTGCTTCTCTTCTTTTCACAAGCGCCGGTGACTCATTGAATTCACCTGTAAACCTGGCAGGCAAAATCACTTTGTCAGACACCTCACGTTCTACTCTAATTCACGCACTTTCATCTAAGAATGCACCTATAGAATTAGATAGGTTTATTGCCAGCAACGCTGCTGCTTTTGCTCTATTTCGCTTACCACCTAAAACTATCCCCAAAAAACCTCTCACCAGACTTACTGATCTCGATAGGTTTCTTCTTGACTCTAATATAGAGTACTCTGAGATCGCTACTACACTAGATGCTCCTTTTGCCGTTGAAACTTTTTCAGAATCTGGGTTAGTTTCAAATGGAGAATACTTATTCATGAGAAAACTCAGAGATGTACGTGCGTTCAGAAATAAACTAGAAGAATTGGTTCAGAAAGAACTCCTGACAAAATTCGGTAATTCTTATTTTGCAAGCAGTTCTATTTTGTCTGAATTAATTGGTTCAGAACTTAGTCCTTTTATTGATTTCTATATTTCATTTTCAAGGGATGTAGTTGTAATCTCTAACAGGCGTGGTCTTTCCGAAAGTGTTGAGTCTGACCGAGCAAGAAGGAGGGTAATATATTATAATGACGATTACTCTAACATACGCAAGGGTTTACCCACCGAAGTAAGTGGTTTTGTATGGGTTGAATCATCTGAATTTCAACGATTTTTAGAACCTTTTTTACTGCCGAAAAATGAAACTGCAGGATTGTTTAATCAATTTGAACTTGCACACATTACCTTTCAACGATTAAACCAATCTGCTATAGATTTCTCACTATCAACCAAAAGTAAAGAAGGATCAACTCAGCCCTATCAAGAATTATGGGTAACTTCATTATCAAATAGTGACCTAACTGGCGCACCGATTCTTGGTGATGTAGCAGGGAGCAATACCGATGAAATTATTTATGCCACTGAGGACGGGAATATTTTTGCGGTTGCCGGAGATGGCACTATTGTTCTGCAAACTACTACTAATGGCAGCATTCCAGTTGGAAGCCCGGTTTTATATGATTGGTACGGTAACAACCAACCAGTAATTATGATCGGCGCCGGAACTAAGATCTTTGCATGGAACAGAAGCGGAGCGCTTCTACCCAAGTTTCCTATAGAGCTGAATCGGCAAATAACTGCACCTATTGTGGTTACCGATGTTCGACGAAATGGAATTCCTGAAGTTATTGCGGCTACAGAAGATCGACTGTTACATGTAATCGATGGCAGAGGAGAGAACGTGTCCGGATGGCCACGAAATGTGAACACTGCAATTACAACCAAACCTGTTTTTGCACAGGTTGATGGCACCTGGTCCATTTGGGCTTTTTCTCAAAACATACTCCATAGTTGGCTTCGCAACGGCGCTTCTCGTCCCGGTTACCCTCAATTTGTAAATGCAGGATTTAACGGATCCCCTCTTGTTTATGAGAGCTCTGTATATGGAGCCGCTTCGGATGGAAATCTTTATTCCATTGGCAAAAATCCAAGTTTCAGTGATTCATTGGGAACCTTTACAAGCATGGATTCTATTTCTGTGAAATCTCTTTATGTGACTAACAATGAACTTTTATCTGTTTCTGTTTCAGAAAATGTACTTTTAAAAGACAGTACTAACTTTTTCAGAGAAGATCTGTTGCTTGCTCAAAGTCGAAACGGTTCCGTTTTTGGTTTTAATTTATTGGGCGAAATCAGATTAACAGAAAATTTAGGACAACCGGCCTCCCACACTTTCCAACCCACCTTAGTTGATATTAATTCTGATCAAAATGATAATCTTTTGGCTCTTGCAGAATTCGGCCGCCTCTTTGCCTGGGAAGTTTTAACCGGAGAGCGGTTTTATGATCTACCTACTTCAGGTATGAGGTTCCCAATTATTGTAGACTTGAATGGTGATGGTAGAAAAGAACTTATTGCTCAAACAAGAGAAGGGTTGAGATGTTGGACCATTTTGAGGAGTAACTAACGATCTAGAATCAAGAATGAAAAGTTAAAGATTATGATAGACGTAGTTGGACAGTTTTTATACTTCTCAAGCCCGCTACCTTTAATATTTTCAATGTTTTATTTTTGGCGCCTTAAAGAACATTCAATATTATTCCGATTATTTTCAGGAATTACAATTGGACTATTTAGTTCCATTCTCATATTTCTTACTAGTATAGCTATTCTCTTAAGAAATGGGTTGGGCCCAACTTAAAGTTTAGCTTCTACGTTTTAATTATTTTTTTCAGGAAAGAATATCTGCTAATGCTTCTTCTAATTCTTCAAATCTGAATTCGAAGCCATGAATTTGAAGTTGTTTTGGTTGCATTCGAATACTACCAGTTATAGGTTGAGCAGCTTCACCAAATGCTAATTCGAGAGCAAATTTTGGCACTCGGAAAAATGATGGTCTGTTCATTACATCTCCCAATGTATCTGCAACTTCATTCATTGTTGCGGGGTTTGGTGAGCTTACATTATAGGCCCCGGAAATTTCTTTCTTCTCAATCGGAAAAATTAAAGCGTTTATGAGGTCCTTACGATGTATCCAGCTCATATATTGTTTGCCGTCGCCAATGGGGCCACCTACAAAAAATTTAAACGGTGGGATCATTTTTTCCAGTGCTCCTCCACCTTCTTCAAATACGATTCCAATTCTTGGATTAGCAACTCGAACTCCTAACCGGGTAGCTTTTTGTGATTCTTCTTCCCAATCTTTGCAAACACTTGCGAGAAAATCGTTTGCAGCTTCATGCTCTTCAGTAAGTACAGTATCTCCCTGGTCTCCATATATTCCTGAAGCGGAAGCAGAGATAAAAACGGATGGCTTATTTTCTGCTTTCTCCATTGCTTCAACTAAAGAACGAGTCGAATCTATTCTGCTGTCATATATTCGTTTTTTTACATCCTCATTCCAACGTTGACCAAAGATGTTTTCTCCCGCTAGGTTGATCACTGCTTCACAGTTTTCCATTTCTTTAGTCAGATCAGAGTCCCAGCTAATAAACCGTTGGTTTGTAGCAGATTCATCCTCATATTTTTTAGGATCTCTTGTAATAATGACCAGACTTTTTCCCTTTTTAAGAAGTGTTTCTCTTAGTTCCTGACCTATAAATCCTGTCCCGCCTGTGATTAGAATACTCATGATGTCATACTAGATTTTTACGCTCTTCTGTTTAACCAATCAAATCTAAGATTCGTTTACCTAATCCCAATTCCTATCTCTTTTTCAAGATCAATTTGGCCATCTTTCAAAACCTTAAATCCAGAATATGGATCATTTGAAATCAATAAATTACCATCTAAATCTGCGTATTCACTAAAAAGCGCCAAAACACCTCCCGCAGTTATCCCTACAGAGCTTTCAACCATACACCCTATCATTACTTCTAATCCAAGTCTGTGAGCCTCCTCTATGGTCCGCTTTGCTTTTACAAGACTTCCTATTTTCATCAGTTTAATATTGATGACGTGAAACGCTTGAGCAATTTCTGTTATATCTTCACTTCCTGTAAAACTCTCGTCAGCACAAAGTGGAAGAGGGGAACGTTTTTTAAGTTCTCTTAACTCTTTTTTCATTGAAGCGTGCATCGGTTGTTCTATAAGTTCAACATTTTGAGATTTTAGAAACTCAATTTCTTTTAATGCCTGATCAACTGTTTTCCAACCTTCATTAGCATCTACGCGAAGGGGTTTATCAGTTACTTCTCTAATTCCTTCAATGATTTCCCGATCATGATCAGTTCCCAATTTTATTTTATACAACGGATAAATATCCGCTTCTTTGATCTTTGTTTGAATTACCGGAATTTCGTCAATCCCAATTGTATATGATGTTACTGGACCTATATTAGAATTTGCTCCCCACAATTTCCATAGTGGTTGGTTCTTGGACTTAGCCCACCAATCCAGCCAAGCCATTTCTATGGCTACTTTACCCGATTGAGGGATTTCGAGTGCAAACGTTGATTTTATCTTTGATGAAGATTCTTCAATAAATACTTCAATATCTTCGGGAAATTTAATATTGCTCAATTCATCAAATGGAAATTTTTCAAAATATTTAACAACAGTTTCCGAAGTTTCATTATAACGCGTATTCGGACCGGCTTCACCATAACCTGTGATTCCATCTTTTTGCAAAGTAAGAAATATGTTTTTTACAACTGATTTTGATCCTCTTGCAATCGTAAAAACATTTTTTAGCTTTAGATCTTTAACTTCCCAAGTTGTATTAAAGTGAGACATAGCCAAATTCCTGAATAAGTATTAGATAAACATACATAGCGCAAGAAGCGGGAATTAGCGCATCGAAACGATCAAAAAAGCCACCATGTCCCGGAAGTAAATTTGACGAATCTTTTACTTCTGCTTTTCGCTTTATTTTACTTTCGATCAAATCTCCGATCGGGCCGAAGATTCCTATTAAAAAGATAAGTGGAAGTCCATTTAACATTGTGATAGGTGAAACAAATGGAAGTGTATATATCGAAACGGCTAACCCAACTGCACACCCAAGAAAACCGAACAGGAATCCTTCTACTGTTTTCTTTGGGCTGATTTCTGGAGCCAACGGTCTTTTTCCGAAGTTTTTCCCGCCGAAATAAGCGAATACATCTCCTCCCCAGATCATAAGAACCAAAGTAAGAGCAAAAGCGAAACCCTGTTCGTTGGTTCCCATTCCTCTTATTAACATTAGGCATAAAAAACCCAAAGGTGCATAAATCCCACCAAAAAACCCTGCGGTTAAATTATTGAATGCATCCGGCTTAACATTGAAAGTTTGAACGGCCACAAAGATCAAGAAAAGTATTAAACCTATTTCAAACGCAAACGGTAAATAGGGAAAAAGCATTACATATAAACCGATCACCATAGTAAAACCAAGACTAGTTGGAGTTCCAGCTTTTTTTAAAAGCTTAACTATTTCGAGCTGAGTAAAGAGGCCGATTGTTAAGATAATAAGGTCAAAAGTCCAACTTTCGTACCACATAACAGACAGAAAAAAAATGCCTGCTGGAACTGCAAATAAAACTCTTTTCAGAAGTTCGTTCAAGAATCTTCTCCTTCCTCTCCATTTGCTTTATCCAGTTCACTCAGAGCCTCTCTTGCTTCTTGTTCAAACTCTTTAGGAACGTACAGATAAGCGAAAGACATATCTCCCACGCTTAAACTATATGAGGAATCTTGCTTGGATAGAATATTGGAAGGAATTTTTAAACTAGACAAATAACTTTTTGCCAACTCCACTTCCAGCTTGGTGCTACGTTCTAACACACAAACCCAATTTTCGATTTCATTTGGCTTAGGATCGTTAAACATGTTCTGCCTTCGGGTTAATTTCTGATCTATATTTATTTAATAAATATAAAACACCCGGAGTAACTATAAAACTTAATCCTATTAATAACCAAGGCATCTCAGAATCGGGTGATGGAGATTCTGTCAGCATCTCTGGATTAAAACTAGCAGCAATCATTAAACCTCCATTATTTACTAAGTGGCCAACCATTGCAGGATACAGGCTGTTAGATGTCCATGTGACATAAGCCAATAAAGCACCAAGAAAAAACCTCGGTAATAATCCTGTCAAATCTATATGAAATAGTGAAAAGACTAAACTTGATACTATAATTGCTACAACTACTCTGGTGGATTTCTCTAATGCTCGATACATATAACCCCTAAATAGTAGTTCTTCGCATATTGCAGGCGTTATACCTACAAAAAGTAGAGCAAATACTAACCCTCCTTTTAGTTCGAGTAGTGATCTAAAAATCTCAGCATTTTGCTCTGCTAAATTTTTCATAAAATCACCAGTAGGCAAAAAGGAATTGATCCAACCTAGAAAAATCACGATAGGAAAAGCCACAATAAATAGCATTATTGTTAATCCTATTTGTGGAAATAAAGAATCACCTTTTTGAAGTCTTAGGAAGGGTTTTTTATCTTTTATTCTCTGATGTAATTTCGCGCCCAGAAAAGCCATCCAACCTATCGAAACAACCTGAGCTATTGTATTAATCATCATAAACTGAACAACCTTATTCTTTGTTAACTCTAACAATTTAGAGGGCGTTAATTCTGAGGCCGTTGAAAGATCAAGATTAGTAACAACTAGTATTGTCTGTAGCACGAATCCCAATGCATAAAAAAACAGAGCCGCTACAAAAACCCATATAAGTGCCATTGCCCAGTGAGCAAAGCCATTACGTTCTACCCATGGTTCGATGTTTTGCTCGTAAAAAGAATAATTATCTGCAGATGAAGTTTTATCAGAAGTCATTTATTAAGATCAGTTTAAAATAATAACTCTGTCAGGATCATAATCCCGGCAGAGTCATATACATGTAGTAATAAGATTGGATTTACTCTTCTTCAGAAGCAAATATTTTTGCTCCGATCATACCGGAAAGAAGGTTAACGAAGCCAAGAACACCTGCGTTTATTGCAATGCCCTTTAGAACTCCTCCCATACTGGACTGATCTTCAAAGCTTTCTTCCATGCTAGTTATGATCTCATCTTTTTGTGACTCAGGAATCTGATCATTCATTTCAAACGCTCCAATCATCGTGTCGGCAAACCTCTCCATTAAAGTCGGGTCTACCAAGTTCCAAATCTGACCAATAATACCGCCAACCACTGCTGCAATGATTCCTGTAAAAAGACCAATTTGAGCACCTGTTCCTATTGGGAAAGTAATATCAAAAGCCTTCGCATAGCTTCTAGTTGCCAAAATACCACCGATAAGCCCAATTAGACAGGTTATTGGGATAGTAAGCCCGGATATCATCATAACGCCCATTGACGGCTCAGAACCAGCAACATAATATACTAAGCCTAATCCAACTACTGTTGTTACAACCGCTACAATAATTGCAGCTTGAATTACGGATGGCCAATAATTTGGCTTCATTTCTTCATTTTCCATTTTAATCCTCTGTATTTAGTTTTTTAAAAAATTCATTCGAAAGTAATATAGCCGAAGAAAGCCCAAATAAACTCCCGAGCAAAAATCTCGACCCGTTTGTATTCGTCCAAAAATCAAATTGGTTTCCCAAAACATCAATAAAATTTAAAATAATAGTACCAATCAAGAATCTGAAATAATATCTGAACTTAACTTTTTTAATTAGTACCAAAAAAGGCATTAAAATTACACCTGTAAAGAACGCCCCATAAATTCCTATACAACGAGCGCACACCGACATCTGACTATTATTTAAAGTAAATGAGCGTTGTGGATCCTGATGACATAAAGAATGAAATGCTTCAAATTGAAAACTTACATAAGGTATCGAAGGGTTTCCGAACAACCCCGGGCCGAGAGCTATAATTACAAGAAAAAAGCTTCCAACGAAAACTATTGTATATAGTGCTCGATTTTGGAATTCGAGTCCTAAATTCATTTCAAATATGCTTGATGATCTTATTCAGAAATTCATCCGGAGCTCTGCAAGGTCTGCGGGATTCAGAGTCCATAAAACATAATGAAACTTCACCCAACACATGTGGTGTTTTCTGATCTTGAGTAAACACTTCATAAAATGTTTGCAGCCGGACTTGAGGAATATCGAATACCATCACCTTGATCTCCATTTCTACATCGTAGTGAACAGGGATTTTATATTCCAGTTCAGAATGTATGACAGGGAGCATAACTCCATTTTCTTCCAACTCGCGATACGAAAGTCCGAAACTACGGATCATTTCTGTACGGGCTACCTCAAAATATTCCAGATATCGCCCGTAGTAAACATACCCCATCTTATCTGTTTCGCCGTAGCGGCTTCTCAACTTGTGAGTGTATTCGATGAGCGGCTCTCTATCAGGAAAAGAAATGGCCACTATTTTGCGATCTCAAAAGCACCAATTGAAGAATATTTTTCAATTCTCTGCTCAATCAACTTATTTGAGCTTAGTTTCTTCAATTTTTTGAGGCTTTTAACTATTTGAGACTTTACCAGCGCAGCTGCTTCATCATGGTTGCGATGAGCACCACCTAATGGTTCTGGAATTACTCCATCAATAACCTTGAGTTCTTCCAGATCTTTCGCTGTAAGTTTCAGATTTGCGGCAGCTTGCTCCTTATAATCCCACGTTTTCCAAAGGATAGAAGAACAAGATTCAGGAGAGATCACAGAATACCAGGTATTCTCCATCATGTAAACTTCATTCCCCATTCCGATTCCGATTGCACCACCACTGGCTCCTTCACCAATCACAATAGTGATCAATGGAACTTTAAGCATAGCCATCATTTTCAGATTTTTAGCTATAGCTTCAGCTTGTCCTCTTTCTTCAGCTTCCAGTCCGGGGAAAGCTCCCGGTGTATCCAGAAGTGTAATGATTGGAATTTTAAATTTTTCTGCCAGTTTCATCAAACGGTAAGCTTTCCTGTAACCTTCAGGATTCGCCATACCAAAATTCCTGTATGTACGACTAGCGGTATCTCTTCCTTTTTGATGACCAATTATCATTACAGATTCCCCATCGATCTTCCCCAAACCCGCAACAATCGCTTTGTCGTCTGCGTGATATCTGTCGCCATGTAATTCAACAAAGTCGTCTACGAAGTTATCAATATAATCCGTGGTATATGGTCGGTCCGGGTGGCGAGCTAACTGAACTCTTTGCCATCTTGTAAGATCAGCAAAAATTGATTTTCTAAGTTCTTCAACCTTTTTATTCAGGCTTGCGATCTCTTTTTTAAGAATCCCGTCTCCAACAGTAGAAAGATTTTCAAGTTCTTCGATCTTTTTTTCCAGATCAGCTATTGGTTTTTCAAAATCAAGATATTGCATGAGTTCTCTTTTTTAGAATTTGTTCAAATATAAACAATCAAACTAACAAGGTCAGCCTTAATGCGATTTAAAGTGCACCAAAAATACTTCTGAATTTTAAAGCCCAAACACGCCAAATCGCTTCTCTTACTATTGCCTTGGACATTTTTGAAACGCCCTCTTGTCTTTCTTTAAATACAATTGAAACTTCTTTGAGCTTGAAGCCGGCTTTCCATGCCCGGAAATGAAGTTCTATCTGAAAAGCATATCCGTTGGATTCTATTCTTTTTAAAGGGATCGCCTCAATTACACTTCTTCTTAAACATTTAAATCCTGCAGTTGTATCAAAAATTGGTAGTCCTGTAATAGTTCTAGCATAAATATTTGCAGCATAAGAAAGAATCAACCTGCTAAGTGGCCAGTTTATAATGCTAATCCCTTTACAATATCTGGAGCCAACTGCTACATCGCAATCTCCATTTTTTACTGCCATAATCAATTTAAGAGCGTCTTCCGGTCTGTGAGAAAAATCCGCATCCATTTCGAGGATATATTCATAGGAATGCTGGAGAGCAAATTCAAATCCACGTACGTAAGCTGTACCTAGACCTTGCTTAGATTCCCTTTCGATCAGATGAACTTTATCTGGATATTCTTTCTGCTTAATTCGAACATTTTGAGCGGTTCCATCTGGAGAACCATCATCAACTACTAGCACATCAATTGGAAAGTCCAATGCCATTAGTCTATCAATCATTCTCACAATATTCGTTGCCTCGTTGTAAGTAGGAATAATTATCAGAGCCTTATCCATCGTTATTGCCCCTTTCCTTTTATGATTGTGAGAACAGTATTAATAAGGATCTTAGCATCCATTTTTAGCGATATATTTTCAATATAAAAAAGGTCATACTTGGTTTTTTCACGAACCGTATCTAGAGAACCACCATACTTCCACTTAACCTGTGCCCAGCCGGTAATTCCAGGTCTTACTCTTAACCTTCGAGTATATAACGGTATTTGCTTTGTAAATTGATTAACAAAATGAGGCCGCTCAGGTCGTGGCCCTACTAAACTCATATCTCCTTTTAAAACATTTATAAATTGTGGAATCTCATCTAAACGTAATTTTCTTAACCAGTAGCCCACTCTTGTGACTCTTGGATCATTTTCTTTTGCTAAAGTTGGTCCTGTTTCGTCTTCAGCATTCATAAACATAGTTCTGAACTTAAGTATGGTGAATGTTTTTCCATTCTTTCCAACTCTTGTCTGCTTAAAGATTGCAGGGCCTTCTGAGTTAATTTTAATTATAATAGATACTATTATTAAGAACGGAATTGAAAGTACCAGAGCCAGAATTGAAACTAATATATCTAATACTCGCTTTGCTGCTCGTTCCCATAAAGGCATTGGCTCAGGAGAAACTTCAACCAAAGGCATACCGAAGATTTGATTGGTTTTACTTAAGCCACTAACCAATTGGTAAAAATCAGGCAGTAGTTTTAAGGTAACATCTGGGAAGTCAACTTTTGAAATTACACTTACCAAATCTCTTCGTCTTTCAGGCTCAAGTGCTACAAGCACATCCTGTATTTGGTTTTGATCAATAATAGATCTTATGTCATCTAAATGGCCTATTACTTCATTAGGTAGAATTCCTGAGCTTTCGTCCGGCACTTTTCCATTTACCTGAATAAATCCAAGAACCTGCATTCCTAAAGTTTTATTCCGAATCAGGTCATCATATGCGGTTTTCGCAGTATTTCCTGTTCCAATTATTACCGTTTTATGTAATCCTTTGCCTCTTCTTGCGTAAAACCTTTGAATTGTTCTTATTAAAAATCTGTTAAAAGCGATCAATACAAGTGTAACGCTCCAGTAAAAAACAGTTAATGACTTTTGCTCCTCTATTGAAATACTATCACCAATTAGTCCTATAAAAAATAAAAATAAAACCCCTATTGAAGTAGCTTTAACAACCGTAATAAACTCATCTAACCGGGATACCAGATATAGTTTTTTATACAACCCGGTTACAACAAAAACAAACATCCAGTAAATGCTTACCAGCACTCCTGTGTTTACAAAATTAAGATCTGCATCCTTTAGGATCATATTGAGTTGTTCACTATGATACCAATGGAACACAAACCAGCTTGCCAGAAGAATTAAAAAATCCAGCAAACTTGTGAAAATAACTTCGTTATATCTTTTTAAATTGCCCAATAGAAAATTAAGCTTTCTTAGTTTTTGAATCGCTTAAAATACACATTTAAGAGTCTCCTTCATAAATAATAGACCAAATTTTAGTTTGTATACTTTAAAAAAAGAAGCCGCATCCACAAAAGCCCGTTTGGGAGAGTTTAAAACCGATCATGGTGTTATTGAAACTCCTATTTTTATGCCTGTTGGCACATTAGGAACTGTAAAAGGAGTTTCTCAAAAGTCACTTATTGAGCAAATCCATGCGCAAATAATATTGGGTAACACGTATCATCTGTATCTAAGACCTGGTAATGAGATAATGAAAGAAGCGGGTGGGCTTCATAAGTTCATGAATTGGAACAAACCCATACTTACCGATTCGGGTGGATACCAAATTTTTTCACTATCTGAAAATAGAAAGCTTGAAGAAGAGGGAGCGCACTTTAAAAGTCATATTGATGGCTCCAAGCATTTATTCACTCCTGAAAATGTTGTAGATACGCAACGCATTTTAGGTTCAGATATAATGATGCTTTTAGATGAATGTCCTCCTTACCCAAGCACATTTGAATATGCTAAAAACTCGATGGAGTTAACCCATCGTTGGGCAAAAAGAGGAAGAAAACACTTTCTTGAAACAAATGACCTATATGACCACAAACAAAATCAATTTGGTATAATTCAAGGAAGCACTTACAAAGACCTTAGAATAGAGTCTACAAAATTTATTACAGATCTGGATTTTGAAGGAATAGCTATTGGTGGATTAAGTGTTGGGGAGCCTATTCCTCTGATGTATGAAATGGCTGATCTTAACACGGATTATATTCCCAAGAATAAAGCCAGATATTTAATGGGGGTTGGAACTCCCGGGAATCTTCTGGAATGTGTAGCCAGAGGTATTGATATGTTTGATTGTGTGATGCCAACTCGAAATGCACGTAATGGCACCATCTTTACAAAAAACGGTAAAGTAAATATCAGAAATGCCCAATGGAAGAATCACCATAAACCTTTAGACGAAGACTTTCCGTCAGAGCTTTGCAATACTTATACTATGGCTTATATACATCATCTCATAAAGCATAACGAGATCTTTGGGCTGGTTTTAGCATCGGTTCATAACCTTACCTTTTACTTGTGGTTAATGGAAAAAGTACGTGAACATATTGCTAATGATACTTTTGCAGAATGGTATCCTGAAATGGTTCGAAAAGTAGAATCTAAGATTTAATTCTTTTTTTCTAAGTTTTCAATATTTCTCAAAAGTGAGAAGTCTGAAAAAAGACTTTTTGAAAGAATATCGATATCCAACCAGATAGAATAATTTTGCAAATAATTCAATTCAAAGCGCTCCTGATCTTTTGAAGATGATATTCTTTGAGCATTAAGTTGAACTAAACCTGTTATACCTCTTTTGTACTTGTAAATAGGATCAAAGTCAGATGCGATTGGGGAACCGATTAAACTCAACTTGCCAGCTAAAACTTGTTGAAATAATAAGAACCTGTTTAGGTTTTTTGCTTTATTCACTGGAGTGTAGTAGGAAAGAGAATCCTTTGTTCTTTTTTCAAAAGATGAACTCATCAACTTTGGTATAGAAATTACAAAAAAGAAAATTGTTGGAAACAGAGATATCATAATATCGAAACACCTCTTTAACAGTTTATTCAATCCTTCCTGATAGGTTAGATTAAACAGGACAACCGGAACTGAATCAATATATTCTACTTCAGATTTACCGAGAATATAATTCATTGACTCCGGGACAATTTTAAATACCAGATTTTCTTTTTTTAGATGTGAAATTTGCTCCAACATAACCTTATAGCTTATCTCACTTTGAATGAAGTACAGATGATCAATTGAATGATTTCTTACAATATCCTTTAGTTGTGAAATCTCTCCCAATGCATCCGACTTCCCGGGCTCATCATTTGGTTTACTGCAAACAAAACCTACTACCTCATAGTCCCAATCTGCACGGGTATTAATTTTACTTATTAGATTGTTGGCTGCATTACTACTCCCGACTATTGCCAGTCTCGTTTTTTTAAATTTTCCGCTTGTACTTTTAACCTGTTTAGCTCTATTTGCTCTGTAAATACGTAAAACTGTTATTAGTACTGCTGTTAATACAAAAGAAATGCCCAACACTGATCTTGAAAAGGCTAGATTTCTTGCAAAAAAAGTAATTGCAGCAACCCCTGTAAAACTAAAAAATGTTTTTCTCAGGCTATCAGCGATCGAGTCAATTCTTCTGCTCGAATTAAAACCAATAGAAAAGAGAATGAACAGCCCTGTGAGTAATACATTCACCCATAAATATTCTAAACTTCTCAAGCTATTAAGCTTACTACTTAAATCGTTTGTAAATGAAAAGCGAATAATAAAGGCTAATAACAACGAAATGTTTAAGATGATAATATCAAAAGAGGCTAATCTGATTTCTTTAGATTTAGAAAGCAGAAAAGATGTAATACCTCTAAAAGAAATAGCAATGTAAATTAAGCTTCTGAAAAGAAAACTATATCTTGATGTAAAGTGTTTTTGAAAAAATTGATAGTTAGCCTTATTGAATAATTTAACGTATTTGAGATCTCCTTTCTTTGTGCTTTCGCCCTTATAATGAATGATAGAAGTCTCCGGGAAATAACTAATTTTATACCCAAGTTTGGCAACTCTAAAACATAAATCTATATCCTCACCATACATAAAAAATCGCTCATCAAAGCCATTTAGTTTTTTTAAAATATCAGTTCTAAAAAACATGAACGATCCTGATAATACCGGTATATAAGAAGTTTCGTCTTCATCTAACCATCCTAAATAATAGCCGGAAAAAAATTTACTTTTCGGAAAGAGTGAAGACAGCCCCAATACCTTAGAAGCAGCTGAACGTATTGTAGGAATTGATCTTCTGGATTCCGGTGCAAAAGTGCCGTCAGGATTTAAGATCTTGCACCCAGCTGCAGCAACCTCTGGGTTAGATTTTAAATGACTTAACATTTTAGTCAATGTGTCTTCGCTAACAATTGTATCAGGATTTATCAGTAGTGTAAACTCGCTATCTACAACTTTGATAGCCTGATTATTAGCTTTTCCAAATCCTACATTATTTTCATTGTAGATATATTCAATTTCTGGAAATTTGGTAGGGACAATTTCTTTTGATCCATCAGTCGAAGCATTGTCTATTACATAAATTTTGACCTTTAAGTCATTTTTCGCCTTCTCTATAGAATGTAAAAGATTAAGCAGATATTCTTTTACATTATAATTCACAATGATAATTGAAATATCATAGGCTGGGCTTTTCATTAAAGACCTAATTTGTTTAATAAATAGTCTAGCTTACCTTTAAAACCAAGTCCATATCCAAACCGATCGGCTGTCCCTCTCCAAATATGGTCTATATAATCCGAAATTTTATACGCTTTTAACATAAAACCTTTGCTGGCCGCATCAGAAAAATTATACAACGTTGGTTGTCCATGATGTATAAAGGGGCGTAAAGAGGAGTAAAGATCAGTATTAATAAGCATATAAGGCGTTAACAAAATTTCCTTACCGGTTTCAGATTTGTACCCTCTTTTATTGGCTTTAATGATCTCTCCCATACCATAAATTTCTCTTTCTGAAGAAATGATTTCATCCATTTCTTCAAGAAACCCACCTTTTTTTGTAACAGTATCACTATCCAGAAAAAAAACATATTTAGTATTAACATATTCTTTAATAGCTAGGTCCATAGCAGGCCCATGAAAAATATTAGTTTCTAGAAACACCCCTTCAGTTGATTCAAACTCTTCGCCAAAACTTTTAATTAATTTTTTAGACTGTCCGAAGTCTTTTGATCCGTTATCAATAATTATTAAAGGTATCTCAGGATAAAATCTTTTAAACGATCTCACAGCTCTATCAAGCAAGTCCGGTGTCTGAAAGTTAATTATTACAGTAGTTATATCCATTACCTAACTATTACAACTTTACCTACTCCTTTTGAGCCTTTTGAATCATCCACTGCAATTATATAATATACACCTGAACCCAGCATATTACCAGATGAATCCATTCCATTCCATGAAACTCTACCACCTTCTGAAGAAAAGGAATTTACCACAGTTCCATCAACCCCTAATATTTTAATTAATGATTTATCACTCAGTCCGTCAATAAAAATCTGTTCATTTTTTTGATAGTTGAATGGATTTGGAAATACTTTCAGCTCATCCATTTTAGCAATAGAACCTTTTGGGATATCTTGGTAGCTTATTAAACCACCTTCTGTAGCAATATAAACTTCTCCGGTAATATCGTTAACTGCTATCGATTTAATACTATTTGAAAAAAGGGGGCTATTCTCAGTAGTAAAGCGTTTAATTATTTTACTTCCTTCTGGATTTAATAAATATAAACCCTGATTTATACTTCCTATCCACTTTTCGTTAGCAGCATTTACTGCCATTGTACTCACATTTATATCCCTTAAAAGAAATCTTGATACTGCTGAAGTATCTTCATTAATAAGCCATTGGGCAGTACGTTCCTGTGTAGAACCTTCAACTATAAGCTCAGGAAATATAAATTTAGCAATACCTCTGGAAGTACCGATCCAAACTTCCCCATTCTTATCTTCTATCAATGCATTTACCTTGTTGTCAGGAAGGTTTCCATTCGAAGCCCCAATTTGTAGCTTCACACCCACATCATCGTTACTGTTTTCAGGGTCGTTTGTATCTAGTACTAATAATCCGGTTCCACTAGATTGAGCATTTTGGAGAGGTATCCACTTATGATTATAAGAATCTATAAAGAGGTTCTCATAAAGGTCTGATGAACTTACACTACTATTTTCTTCGAAACTCTGCCAATCATCCTCTCCGGGAGTTTGTCTATACAGAGGACTACCTCCGTATCTGCTAACTAGCCAAACATCATCATTAGTATCAGTATCAAGCCCTGTAATAACCGGAAAATTTGGATCATCGGCAGGCCACCCTCTTAAACTGGAGTTTGTTTCATCAAAAACTTTTATTTCTTTCGTTTCCTTATTAAGCCGAGAAACACCACGCCCCCAACTCCCAAAATAATAATACCGATCAGTCACAGTAGATGTGAAAGCTTGTTGGAATCCTAATTCTTTAAGTTCCGAATTCAATAAAGAATTATAGTTAATCCACACATCATCTTCTAGAACATAGAATCCTTTCGATTGATCGATATTACCATTTCCTGAAAATTTATTTGTAGAAGAGGCGATTAAAATCCCTTTATCAAAATTGAGGCCATCAAATAGATTAGTAAATGGTCCCTCTCCATTAATATACTCTATGGAAAGGTCTGTTCTATTTAAAATTCCTAAACCTCCGTTGAGAGTTCCAAATGCAAAAATTTCATTTTTAGTATTTATTAATGCCGTACCTATGTTATTAGAGAGAAATTTTGCCTCAAAGCCCGAACCATTTTTTATAAAAATATTCTTTTGAGCTAAGGCTATAAAGGTATTATCTATTTCTGAGTAACCGATTATTACATTATTAGTGAAGCTATTGTTAACTACCCAATTATTAGCACTTTCGTCATACTTAAAATTTTGGTCCTCCGACGAAGCAAAAATGTCTTTTTCTGAATTTCCCAAATGCAAAATCGAACTATTACCTAATCCTGAACTCGATCCATAGCTAGTCCAGTCATTACTTGAGTAATTACCATCTATAGGTGAATAAGCTATTCCTTGATTAGTAGCTACGTATAAGGTATCACCAACAACTAATAAGTCATTTATTCTCGAACCTGAATCAAAATCACCTAGCTTTAGAAAAGTATTTTTTACTAATAAATTTGAAATGGAATATTCAACAATTCCAAAATCGGTCCCTGCCAGTAATGAACTATCAACTATTAATAATTCATTCACACTTTTAGATGTAAAAGCAGTACTCCTTTGTATATCCTCTAAACGATCAATACTATAATCTTCTATATCTATTACGTCGATTACTCCATCAATGTAACCCACAAATATTTTAGCAGAAGCCTGATCATAAGAAATCGATGTGCCCCGTAATCGATTCAAACCATCTAATTTAGTAATCCTTTTAACAAGACTGTTATTCTCATACACAGCTATACCTCCATCAGTAAGCGCCCATACCCTTGCTAAACTGTCTTGTTCAATACCTATAATGCTACGGAAAGAAGTATGAGCTCTCCATTCCAAAATTTCTTGTGAAAGGGCAAGCTGTGAAAATAATGCGAAAATTAATACAAAAGAGTATTTCATTTACTAGCTATATTTTTTCAATTAACGACTAGATATGAATAATAATGTACAAACAAAAAAACCTCTTACTAAATCAAGTAAGAGGTTATAAAAAAAAGAAG
>TARA_R100001591_G_scaffold19989_4_pt1 | contig 31944 bp, 44 predicted proteins | sample TARA_R100001591 | Tara Oceans TARA_R100001591 (sample SAMEA2622725) | marine metagenome | biome: marine biome (ENVO:00000447); feature: surface water layer (ENVO:00002042); material: "saline water (ENVO:00002010), including plankton (ENVO:xxxxxxxx)" | depth 5 m
TCATTAAATCATGAGGGCTTCTGTAAATAATGTGAGTGTATCTATCTGCTTTTCTTAGATCACTAGCATAGTATGATACATAAAATTGATCAATAGGAACAAACTCTGCTACAGGTCTTTCAAGTGATGCATCATAGTAAACTTTTTTAAATGCAGACCCAATCAACGGCAGATGGAACAACATCCGCTCAAACTCATCAAAGTATTCAGGCATCTGCTCTGTAAGCTGATAGTTCATAAACTCTTGAACTCTTTGAGCCTGTTGATCCTTTTGAAAGTTACTGGTTCCTAGAACTTGAGACTTAACTGGTCCTGCAGGTGGAAATAATTCAGAAATAGCTTTTGATTGAAACTTAACAGCAGACTCTACCAACAAGGGATGCACAGCAGTACAGGCACCCTCAAATGGTTCTGATGTATCTTCAAGCTTCAATCCAAGAAGATCAAAGCCTCTTTCAAACATTGACTCCCATTCTGATCTTGAATTTAAATCAGCATCATATCTATCATATACACCTTCAGCTATTCTTACTAAGTCAAAATCCTCCATGTCTTCTGCAAGATTTTCAAACCATTCTTTAATATCTGTCTTTTCTTCGTATTCAAATTCATTTTCAAAACTAACAACAACACCACCATCCTCTTCAATATCAAAGGATACTGTTTCACCAATTTCAATATTGGCTCCCTGATCTGGTATCTGAATAACTTCAGCAGATGGTATCTTATCGTATGGATTTCTTTCAGTCGCCATTTTTATAAGTATCCTTAAACTTTAAATAGATATGTTGTGATAAATCTTTTACATACTTATTCCATCTACCCCTACACATTTCAGATATGGAACAAGTACAGTCTTTCTTTTTACATCGATAATCTTCATATTTGGGTCGGATTAAAGAATGATTAATATTTTTTTCAAATTGAAACATAGCACTATTATATCACTAAAAATCTCTTTATGCAACCCTTATCTTGAAATAAATACATAATCAGCTACAGTTGTACCCGTTAACTCCATATTAAGTCCTCCAGTAACCAACTCTTTTTTGACGCCGGGGATTTACATCGTCTTCCCAGTTGGGATCATCTGGATGTCCTAGCCGCCATGACTCCTTCATGTAATGCACAGCCATAACAAGAGCATCTACTTGGTCATCATGACGCCCATGCGGAAATGTAATAAGTTCCTCCATCAATTCGTCTGCCCATCGTTTATTAGATGGTAGCCAAACTCGTCCAGACTCCAGCATAGGACTAGCTGCATACACTCTAGACACTTTGTCCTTATCTGGTGTGTACTCCATTACAGGTAAACCACTACGTCTTAAATCCTGTATCAGAGATTGACCACTTGCTTTCTTTTCAATAATACAAACATCAGGTCTGTACTCATTATATAATTCCTGTGATATCCTTCTCAAATCAGGATATTCAAACTTACCTCTTGTACTACCTAACAAAATAAGATTGCTTCCCCAAAGCTCTCGTCCTTCATAGTCTTCTTCAGGCATGTCAAATATTCCCCATGTCTGAATAACTGTGAAGTCAGCAGTTGTCTTTGTAGAAAAGGCTGTATCAAATGTTTGAATAATAAAGTCACAGGACGGCGGGTCATCATAATCCCACCATTCAACCCACCTCTTTTTTATAATCCCACCTTCTTCTGGTGTAGGATTCTGCATGTACAATGACTCCCAATACCTTGAACCATTGCTTGCAATAATCTCTTCTTCATCTACTCGTAGTATTTCATCGGGCTTCCATTCAGGAAAATAAGAACTACCCACAGGTAAATCAAGTAACTCTGAAGCTTCTTCGTCAACCCAAGCAGGTATCTTTACAACTTCCCAAGGATAGGTGCTATCCATATCCATTACTTCTTCCTGCTTCAGCAACCACCCACATAAATCATCATGATGGTATCTTGTGTTAATAATCACTATAGAACCACCGGGCATAATACGAGTACGCAAACCAGCAGGATACCATTCTTTAATATACCTACGACCAGCTTCTGAAAAGCTGTCCTCTTCCGACATAGCATCATCCAAGATTGCTATATGCGCTCCCCGTCCTGCAATCTGTGATCGAACACCAGCAGCATAGTATGTACCATTAAGATTTGTTTTCCATTTACCTGCAGCCCGTACATCACTTCGTAATGTAACACCGGGAAAAATATCTTGGAACTGTTCTGTATTTACAATATCTCTTACAGACCTACCAAAGTCTGAGGCAAGCTGATCACTATGAGATATCGTCAGTATCTCATGTTGAGGATTATTACCTATATACCATGCTGGAAATATCTTGGAACAAATGACTGACTTACTACTACGGGGTGGTAAAAAGACCATTAACCTTTTGATCTCACCATCCTGAACCTTTTGAAGTTTGTCAGATAAAATTTTAATATGTTTCCCCATTTTCCAATCAGACACAATTGTAGGGGCAACAAGACGAACAAAGGAAATAAAGTCCATCTTACTTTTTTGTAACACAAGATCATCTAGGAATGTACTTAGTGTTGCTAGTGTATCTATAGAGTTCTCTATAGATTCTTCCATACCTTCTTCTAAACTCATATTTAACCTTTTGTTATTGTTATTAAAATTAATTATTAAAGTTATTATTTAAAATATGTTTGTTTTGGTTCTCTGTAATCTGTATAGACTATTATACACTATTTTTAAATACTACGCAAGCCCCCGGTTAAAAAAAATTTATAGGTGTGATATTACTGCAACAGTATCCCTGATGAGTTACCTTGGTATTTTTTGTAAATTTTCAAGGGGTCTGTTTTATATATACATGCATGCATGCGTTTTTGCGGGTGGGGGTGCTGCATAATGCATATGCGCCTTGGCCAGCCGTCAAAAGAATGCTTTTCCTACGGAAAGATTTACAAAAATCTATAAAAATCTGTGATAAATCTATAGATTTAGCTTGACTGTGACATTTTGATCATAGATCAAGTGTTTATTTATTACTCTCTACTTAGCTTTCTTTGAAAGCAGAGAGTGATAAATAACTTATAAAACAATGGGTTAGCAACAATCTGTTTGGTGTGACATTTATGTCACTGCCGATGAAAAACTGATAGCCCTTGATGAAGGGCTTGACAGTCTATGATGAAGACTAGTCTTCAATAAATACCTTTCTACGAAAGGTAAATCTATTAGTTAATTAACCCTGAACGTAGTGAAGGGTATAATTAACTTATAAGGGAGATTGCGATGAGCTTTGGTGGACTGCTGATGATGTTAGCCCTTTTCCTAATCCTCTTTTGCTGGGGATTAGCATTGCTGAGTGTGAACAAGTAAACTAATTAATATCTACTACTTAGCTTTCTGTGAAAGCAGTAGATAGTTAATTAAAACCAATCGGAGATGATGATGACCAATATCGAAATACTCAATGCCGACTTCTCAGACCTCGACGTTACCATTGCGGTATCTGCAGGTGGTGGCGGGTTTGATATCTTTGAAAATTCGACTGGCAATCTTGTCACAACTTGTTGTGATTTGGCTGAAGTGGAAGCGACCTTAGATGGTTGCTTCTGAGGTTAATTAATATCCTACAGGGTAAGTTCTTACGAACCCTGTAGGGTATTAATTATCTTAACCTGCCAACAAAGGAGATGTCTAATGATTAAAAACCTGATGTTCGATCTTATTGACTTTGTAAAGACAGGTCAAAGTGACCTGTTGGTTTGTTCACTCAACCACTATCGGCTGCCTACACCGAAGTGGCTGCTGAAATTCTGCGGCTAATTAATTCCCTACAGGGTAAGTTCTTACGAACCCTGTAGGGTATTAATTATCTGAAGTAAGGGCAGAGCCAAGGTGCTTTCGCTACCTTCGGTTTACTATCTGTGATTGCCGATAGTAAGCCAGTCAGTCCCGAAGGGATGGTAGGTGCAAGGCAAAGCTGGCCAGCCCTTGTGTTCTGTCCTTGCTTCAGTTAATTAATAATCTATCTAGTGAGTTCTTACGAACTAGCTAGATGATTAATTATTTCAACCGCCAACAAAGGAGATATCCAATGGCAAAACAAACGCAGTTGTTTTTCAATAATGAGTGGCTCCCGGTTTCCGAAGGCTTTGAAGCTTTCAAGGCCGCCAAGGATGGCGGGTTTCCAATCCGCATCCTTCATGATAGCGGCAGCTTCAAGGTAATCCACAATGTGGATCAACTTCCAGAAGGTGTAGAGGCTAGGCATAAAGCCTAGTCTCTGCAGGGCGAGGGATTGTCCCGGTTAAGCCAGTAACGCCCTAAAAATTAAGACGCTGGTGGGTGTGGTGAGCCTTCACTAGAAATCACCATTTACTTTTGCAAAGGAAAAATTATGCGTAAAAACACAGTCAAAGTCTCCCGCCGTATCAATGCCAAGTCTCCGAAGTATGGCTATGGCTACCATCGGTTGAATACCGGACATCGTTTCGATGTTCCGTTCTATTCTGTATCGGTGTTCGACGGCGGTAGCAATGCTACTGTCCGAGGACTAACGAGTGGTATTCGTCTCATTTATGAGAACAATACCAAAAACAAAACCCGAATTGCTCATAACGTCGGCTAATTAATTCCCTACAGGGTAAGTTCTTACGAACCCTGTAGGGTATTAATTATCTGCGTCCAGACAAAGAGTGGCGTAGTAGGGGGAACGCCAACAAGATACGGTGATACGCCAAATTGATCCGTAGTGTTTGCCCCCGACCGATGCTATAAGGGCTTGTCTTATAGCATCACTTACTGCTAGGGTAATTAAATATCTGCTAGGTAAGTTCTTACGAACCTAGCAGATGATTAATTATCTGAGGAGAAAGGGAATGACCACTTTAGCTCAAGACCATATCGCCATACGAAATGGCACCACTCTTTATCAAAAGAATATATTTAGAGTGGAGGACTACAAGCACAAAGTGCTAAAGCCTAGCACCAACAAGAAAATAGGCAAACGAGTGGTAAAGGGAAGGCTCAAAAGTTTTCCAATATATACTTTGACCTTGGTCGAGCGGGAAACCTGCACCAGTGCCTGTGAGCATTGGGCTGACTGCTATGGCAATAACATGCCGTTTGGGCACAGGTTTAGACCTACAGGTCTAATGCCTCGCCTTGAAGTCGAGCTAGATGCTTTAGATAAAAAGCACCCAAACGGATATCTTATCCGTCTCCACATCCTTGGAGATTTTTATAGTGTCCGGTATGTAAAATTTTGGGAAAAGCAATTGCTTTCTCGACCTGCCTTGAATATCTATGGATATTCTCGCCATCACTATGGCAAAGATAATGTCGATGGATTGTGGTCAAGGCATATCGGACAAGCATTGCTTGATGTTAGAAATAACATAGGTTTTGATAGATTTGCTATCCGGTTTAGCATGCTACCATCCGATAATCTATCGGCTAACACCGAACACAATCCAGCACCAAACGGGATCACATGCCCAGTACAGCTAGATAAAACAGAAAACTGTGGGACTTGTGGGTTGTGTTGGTCATCTAAAAAACCTATTACTTTCTTAGATCACTAGGAGGTTATCATGGCTCAATTTAGTACTGCACTTCTTGATATTACAGTCTCTGAAGGTGGGACTGTTTACATGGAGGAGAAGATTAATGGCTCACCCATTATTCTTTCTCCCTCCCAAATCCCGACAGTAATGCTGGCACTAAGCCAAGCATTAGTAAATAACAAAGAGCAAGAGATGGTTGAAGGTCGGGAAGCTTTGCTTCAGAGTTTAGTCCCTGAGGTTACAGATTAACTTTATTTGCTACGGGGTGTTGCCTAACGGCAGCATCCTGTAGTATAATAATGTCTCTACCATACATGAATAATTGGAGAAAGGCTATGAGAAAAATAAAACAAAGAAGGCTTGAGGCGCATGCCTTGAGCTTGCCGCAGTTCAAGCGGCAGGTTGTTAAGTCTAAGAAGACTTACAGCCGTAAAGCTAAACACAAACAATCTGGAGGTAATTACTGTTATATATAGTGAAGTTCTTACGAACTATATATAGCAGTAATTATCTGAAGTAAGGCTAGGGCAAGGAAGCTGGACGATATTGCCAGTAAAGGTGCTGTATATACTATTCGACTTATTCAGCAGGTCAAGCCTACCTTGGACTGACCATCCGTAGGTTTGTCCTAGTCTTGCTTGAGATAATACTGGCAAGTGTAAAAGAGATAGCAAAAGATAGGGCAGGATTTGATCACCTGTGATAACTCTAACTAATCTCTCTTGACAGTAAGACCTTGGCATGTCTTAAAACTGCCTACTTATGTAACCTTGGAGAAAGGCAATGGAGTACGAAGTAACAGTCTATCGGACGATGGTACAGAAAGTAACGCTTGTAAAAGAGAGTTCTATCCCATTGTCTAATGAAGTAGTAAAAATTTTAAAAGAGGAGGCCGAAGACGAAGCTGCTGAGATGTATGACTACGAATGGACAGATGTATCATCTGACATAGAATATACTTGGACTGGAATCGAACGAAAGAAGCAACTATGAAAAAGATTATCCATGTAAATCAGCACATCATTAAAGAGAACCGCAAGAATGATACAAGAAAACCGCCACTAACTTGCAAGACAAGCAAAGATAATATCTATGCTAAAGATATTATTATTGATGGACCCTGCCGAATACGGTATAGTCCAGATAAACCTTTATCTTGCGGCGCTCATGTTTGGATCGAAACCGAGAGTGAGATTACTGTAGTGGGCAAAGCCCAGAAATGGAGTGAGTTATGAGCCACATTGCTAATGATATCCTTCGGGAAAATCTTTTTGAAGAAGTTCTGAATGAACTTCTTGAAAAGCATCCGCATGCCTATCTTCCTTGGATTGAAGAGGTTGCGGAAAGGGTTACACTCAAACGACTAGAGGAAATGGAATGATTGATGACATCCAAGGACAAGTATATCATAAGCTTGAGGAAGTTTTGATTAATACAATCAAGACTTGGGGGCTTAACGACCGAGATAGTAAGGCACATGCAGAATTAATTCTTGACTTTGGACATACCGGAGTGCATGATCTTGCTATGGAAGTAAACGAAATTTTGGAGAACGAATATGCTTAAAGCCGAAGTGAGTGATACCGGAACTGGAACAGTTTATCTCAGAGACGGCGAAAACTTTATTGTTGTTAGTGCTTGTGAAATACCAAGCCTTATGGCAGAACTTGCAAAGGGACTTGAAGACTTTCGATCTAACATAGAATGGGAGTGGACGATATGATTGCCAATCAACCATACAATAGGTATTCTCAGATTGACCCTGAGACTGCCGCTTATATCTGCCTTGTCGCTAACGTCGAAGACGTAAGAGATATCTCACTGATGGATATAAATACTTTTATGACTGACATCGAAGATTGGTACAAAGATGTATAGAAACCTGCTTATAGTTATAGCGTTATCCTTCTGCATGGTACTACTTACCATGTATACTCAATCACTACTGGGATTAGACTAATGGAAAACTACTGCGAAGTTTACGACTTCACATCAATACGTTCTGCTGTACTTGAAGCAAAAGGAACTTGGACTATGGAAGATCAAGTGCGAGTAGACATGCTGGAAGAGGGATTGAACCCACATTCGGTGTCAGATGTAAACCTGTATTGGATTGACATACTTAAAAACTATGGAGGATAATTCTATGAAAGTAGAATATCGCCGTCGCAGTGACGGTATGGTAAACAAGTGGAAGCAGGTTATGGCTTCCGCTATCGACAACGATCTCTACGAAGAGATCATGGAAAGTGGGAACAAGTTCCTTGATCACCCGGTATGGGTGGTTGAGGATGTTCTCACTGAGAACGAATACCAATACGGTGTAAAAAAGAAAAAGAAAAAATGAAAGGCTTGACTTTTCTTTTTATATTAGTTATCTTGAATGGGTGCCTTCCACTGACAATCATGTCGGTGGGTGGCTCCATTTATGACAGGTATGAAAAGAAAAAAATAGAAGAAAGATTAGAACAACTTGAAAAGGACGAGAAAGAAAATGCTAGACCAATTCTACAACACTGACCGAGAAGTATTTTTCAAAGTAGATGAAGAACCTGTTATCGGCGGCATGACAGGAACACTTGCAAAAGGTAAACGAATGCTGCGAAAGCAGGACACCGGAGAATACCTTAGTATTGTGGGTGACGGCTATCGGACAGTGGAGAACGAAGAAGTTCTCATGCCTCTTCAAAAGGCTATGATTAATTATTTTGATCCCGCTGTCCTTGAAAGTGTGGAGATTAGGGACACTATGGGATATCGTAAGGGTGGTCTGATTACTTGGTCAGAGTATCGTTTTCCTAAACTTGCAAAAGCTATTGAAACATCCAGTGGTCATCGTACTAATCTGATGCTTCGATATATTTTTAAGAATGGATACGATGGTAAGCATGGTATGACCTTGTATGCTGGAGAGATTGATGTATTCTGTACCAACGGAATGATCACTGGCAGCTACGATAAATTTACTAAACGTCATACATCTAGCTTTGATTCAGATGACTTTGTATTAGCTTTTGAACAAAGCATGGCAAAGTATCATGAGATTGCCGATCAGTATCAGCGATGGGCAGATACTAAGGTAGAGGCAGTGGATGTTCTAAGAACTATAGAAAAATTTACTGGTTCTGAAGAGGGAAACCCTAACAGACTGGCTAATAAACTATGGTCGCAGTTCATTGATGAGAATCAAGTCAGAGGCAATAATGTCTTTGCTTTTGTTTCTGCACTTACTCATTATGCTAGTCATGACGATAGCCGTTTTCCTGTTACTCGATCTGGTTCTGCTGATACTCTGTATAAGCGACAGGAAAAAGTACAAGGTTGGTTGCGTTCTAAAGCTTTTAGAGAACTAGAAGCGGCGTAATGAAACTATATACTTCAGACGAGGACTTTGATATCTTGCATAAAGCAGTGGATAAAGCTCGCAAAAATGCAAAAGATATTAAAGTTCCTCGTCAATCTTTGTTGAATGTTTTAATGGATCATTCACATTTTATAACAGCATTGAAACAACATGGTGAAAGCGTTGAATACCCTAATGAAAAGGATAAATAACTATGCTTGAATCTAAATTAGAACTAGGAAAAATAAATGCACAGATTGAAATTCATACGGATGGTTTATACATTGCTGTATATCTTAATACTGGTGATAGTATTAAAAATATTTGTAAACTTTCTTTAGATGATCTAGTGCTAGATTATGTTAAAGCTTCTACACATAACAATCTAATATCGGAGAAAGATTTTTCTGAACTATATACAGAAATTAATTCAAGTCTTATGATGTTAGAAGAATTAATTGATGATGATTTTCCAGACTCAGGATTTACAGATGACTTTTCAACTACTCACTAATCTAAAGTTTTTAGTAAAAGAATTATCTAATCAAGAGATTCGACACATTGATCCTTTAAGAATGAGGATAACTTTACAAGGACTAATTGATGCGGAAGAGAAAAGAATGGCTGAGTATAATACAGGATTTATCCCTGAAATATTATGTGATATCAATGACTTAATAGATTTAGCTAATGATATTATGGTAGATAAACATAGTAAAAATGAACAATTATTTACATTAGCTTTATCTTTATCATTATTAAAAGAAAAAATATCAAAGGAATTTATTGGAGATGTTGAGTGAAATAGAATTAGCTAAGAAAGAAATTAAAGAACTTAACAAGCAACTTTATGTGCAATATAAAAATAATACAGAGTTAAAAAAACAAATGGAATATTTAAAAGCTAAGTTAGAAAGTTGCGAAAATCTTTTAGAACAACTATCAGTAATTAAACTAAAGTAGGATTAAAATGATTATAGAACTAATAGTAATTAACACAGTTATTGTAGGTGCTTATCTTGTAGTAATGGCATTAAACTCATGAGAGTATTTATAATAGGCTTTATCATTCTTGTGTTATTTAAATCTACTGTTGCTAAATCTGAAGATTTAGAATATGATAAACAGTTAGACTGCATGGCAGAAGCATTATACTTTGAGGCAAGAGGTGAATTATTCTCTGGAATGTTAGCGGTTGCTACAGTTATTATGAATAGAGTAAATCATCCTTCTTTCCCGTCAAACATTTGTGATGTTGTACATCAAGGAAAATATTGGAAGGGTAATCCTGTTAGAGATAAATGTCAATTTAGTTATTACTGCGATGGCAAGCCAGAAAATTTTTCAGATGAGTATTCCCTACAGGAATCTTATCAAGTAGCATCCTTTGCTATGGAAGGGGCTAGGCTACACCACCTTGATAAAGCATTATATTATCATGCAGTTTACATTAACCCTAACTGGCCTTATAAAAAATTAATGGTTTTAGGTCAACACATATTTTATGGAGCAGAAGATGGCTAAGAACTTATGGGATAGAGATAGAAAAAGTATTTACAAAGGACTTGTAAAAGAGTATCAACAAGAAGGCTATGATATTAAAGAGGCTAGGCGATTGGCTAGTCAGGAGACAGATGAGATCATGGCTGACAAAAAGTTTTTTGTAGATACACTTATTGAAGTCGAAGAGGAGGAAGCAGGTGAAGATCGAACTTATTAATTCTATGGGTGACGATCTAACTGTAGTTAATGCAGCTAGAGTTTCTTTTGATAAAGAAAGTGAGTGGGAAAATATAACTCCCGCTGGGCCTATAGAACATTTGCTTACAGAAAAAGATACAAAGTTAATAAAGTATCTTGCAAAGCATAATCACTTCACACCCTTTACTCACTGTACTATTACAATGAGAGAGACTGTACCTATCTTTGTAGCCCGTCAAAGATTTAAACATACTATAGGCTTTAGTTATAATGAAGTCAGTCGGCGCTATGTTGATGATACTCCAAAGATTTATACACCGGACGCATGGAGAGCTAAAGCAAATAATGCAAAACAGGGTAGCAGTGAAGAGACAATTAATATAAACCCTGTGGGAGAAAGACCTCCACCTATGGTGGACATCTATAAACTTTCTATAAAAAATTCTTTATGGACATACGAAGAGCTACTACGCAAAGGTGTTTGCCCAGAGCAAGCTAGGATGGTGTTACCACAATCTATGTACACAAGTTATTATGTAACTGGCTCTTTATATGCATGGGCAAGAGCCTACAATTTAAGAAGTGATCCCCATGCACAAAAAGAAATCCAAGAGATAGCATCTCAATGGAATGAAATTTGTACAACTTTATACCCAACTTCATGGAAGGCATTAACAAATGACTGATAGATGGATGGTTCAGGTAGCAGGTAATGGTGAATTAGAAAAGTCATTATCATTTCAAACTAAAAGAGAAGCTGAAGAATTTATTGAAGAACGAGTTGACATGGTACGTCATCTGGGTTATGATCCAGACGAGACATACTATTTAATACCCATACAGTAAGTTCTGCGAACTGTATGGGGATTAAATAGAGGAGAGATAATGGAACGAACTAACGCTAAATTTGTACGACATACATCATGTGACAACTGTGGATCGTCAGATGCCAATGCAGTCTACGATGACGGTACTACATGGTGTTTTTCTTGTGAAACTTTTGGAAGTGAGGACAACATGGAAGCGGCACAGTCGCCCATCAAAAATGTTTATACATCTAACCTATCAAGCGGTCAGATCACTGGCATACCAGATCGTAAGATATCTGCCGATACTTGTAAGGCTTACAACGTAACTACTCTGACCAACAACGGCACAATTTTCAAGCATATCTACCCGTATTACGATGACTCCAATACGCAGATAGCTACAAAGATTCGTACTGTACAGAACAAAGGCTTTTTATCTGAGGGTAATATGTCAGGTGCTGTATTGTTTGGTCGCAACAAGTTCTCTGCTAAAGGTAAATATATTACCATTACCGAGGGCGAGCTTGATGCTATGGCAGCATACCAAATGTTTGGCAGCAAGTGGCCTTGTGTGTCAGTCAAGTCTTCTAGCTCTGCACTGGCAGACTGCAAGAAAAGTTTTGACTATCTTAATTCTTTTGAAAATATTATTATCTGCTTTGATAATGATGCTGCTGGACATAAGGCAGCAGAGAAAGTTGCTGGCTTGTTTGAGCCACACAAATGTAAGATTGTTAATCTTAGTCAGTTCAAGGATGCATCTGATTATCTACGAACTGGCAATCAAGAAAGCTTTGTTCGCACATGGTGGGCAGCAGAGCCGTATACCCCTGCAGGTATTATTAATCTTGATGCCCTTGGAGATACACTGTATGAAGAAGACTTCTGTGAGACAGTGCCTTATCCTTGGACGGGACTCAATAAAAAGATATATGGCATGCGTACTGGTGAGCTATTAACTTTTACTTCAGGTTCAGGCATGGGTAAGAGCAGTATCATTCGAGAGTTAATGCATCATATTATGAAAACCTCTACCGATAACATCGGTGTTCTTGCTTTAGAAGAGAGCATTCGTAACACTGCGCTAAACATCATGTCTGTTGAGGCAAGTCAACGACTATACATCAAAGAGGTGCGGGATACTTTCTCTATTGATCAGCTACAAAAGTGGCAGAGTGTTACCGTAGGTACAGGACGTTTCTTTGCCTTCGATCACTTCGGTTCTATCTCTAACGACGAGATACTAAATCGGGTGCGCTTTATGGCAAAGGCTCTTGATTGTAAATGGATTATTCTTGATCACCTGTCGATCCTTGTTTCTGGACAAGAGGATGGTGATGAGCGTCGATCTATTGATATTCTAATGACAAAGCTTCGGTCTCTCGTAGAAGAGACAGGAGTTGGCTTGTTGTTGGTATCCCATCTGCGCCGGGCATCAGGCGACAAAGGTCATGAGGATGGACGAGAGGTGTCTCTTGCACATCTTAGAGGTAGCCAGAGCATTGCCCATCTAAGTGATGGTGTGATTGCCTTGGAGAGAAACCAACAAGAAGAAGATGAGACGCTGGCTAATACCACTGTGGTTCGCATTCTAAAGAACAGGTACACAGGTGATACTGGCATTGCCACCTACTTGTATTACGACAAAGATAGTGGTAGGATGTCTGAGATATCCAACCCCTTTGATGTAAATGAAGATGACGAGGAGGAAGGTTTTGACAACGACTAGAGTTAAGAAAAAGTTTGACAGACAGCTATACAATATGGTAAACCAAAAGAGTGTAGATGCTGGCAAAAAATACTTGAAGTCTATTGGACATAGAATTACATCTACCAAAGAAGATATGAAGGTAGATATCCGTAGCTCCAAAGACGGCAAGCAGTATCTCACAGAGGTTGAGGTCAAGCTAGTGTGGGATGGTGAATGGCCCAAGCACTGGAAAGATATTCAACTGAGTGAGCGCAAGCGGAGACTTATTAACTATGCAAGAAACAAAGAAAAAGATTTATGTTTCCTTATCTTCAATAAAAGCTTTACATCTGCTTGGAAAATTGATAGTAATATACTAGATGACTGTGAACTGAGGGAGGTTCCCAACAGGTTTGTATCCAAAGGAGAATACTTCTTTATTGTTCCAACTGAAAAGGCTGAACTTATTACATTATGAAATGCATCCTTGACATAGAAACTAATGGGTTTTTAAACGAAGCAACCAATGTCCACTGTATAGTGGCGTATGACATCGACGGTAAGAAGCCCTATGTTTTTAAGGGTGACGAATGCCGAGTAAGGTTTCCTAACTTTGCAAGAAATGTATCACAGTTTATTATGCACAATGGTTTATCTTTTGATGCACCTATGCTTAATAAACTTTGTGGTACAAAGATTAAAGATAATAGTATCTTAGATACATTGATACTATCACAACTGTTCAACCCCATGAGAGATGGTGGACATTCACTAGAGTCATGGGGTGAACGGTTTGAGTTACCCAAAGGAAGTATAGAGAACTTTGATTATTTCACTGAAGATATGTTAGAATACTGCAAACAAGATGTTAATATAACATATAAACTGTATAACTATCTGAGGGAAGAAGGTTCTAAGTTTTCTAAAAGAAGTATTGATCTAGAACACCGGATAAGAAAGATCATTAATGATCAAGAGAACTTTGGTTTTTATCTGGATATTCCATATGCAACTACCTTTATGGCATCTTTGCAAGATAGATCACAAAATATTTATAATCAGTTGCAAGAGGTATTCCCTCCCATTGTAACCACTGGTCGAGTACACAAGAGAAGCGGTAAACCTTTAAAAGATATTATTGAACCGTTTAATCCAGCATCTCGAAAGCAGATTGGTGAAAGACTAATGGAGTTAGGATGGAAACCTACAAAGAAAACTGATAAGGGTAATGTGATTGTAGATGAAGATGTATTAAGTACAATTGATATGGATGAAGCTAAATTAATATCTGAATATCTACTACTACAGAAACGTCATACTCAAATAGCTTCATGGGTAGAAGCTGCTGAGACTGATGGGAGAGTGCATGGTAGAGTGCTAACGCTACGAACTGTTACAGGACGTATGGCACATACATCACCTAACATGGCTCAAGTACCTGCAGTGTACTCTCCCTTTGGTAAAGAGTGTCGGTCCTGTTGGACTGTTCAGAACCCAGAGACACATAGTCTTGTTGGTACTGACGCTTCAGGATTAGAGTTGAGAGGACTTGCTCACTTCATGGATGATCAAAACTTTGTTAATGAGATTCTAAATGGTGATGTACATACAGCTAATCAGAAGATGGCTGGGTTACAAAATAGGGATCAGGCAAAGACATTTATCTATGCACTTATGTATGGAGCAGGTGCCGCAAAGATTGGATTAATTGTAGGAGGAGATTCTAAGACAGGAGAAAATTTAATCAGTAAGTTTATGAGTAACATGCCTAAATTTAATTTATTAAAAAAGAAGTTGACAGAAGCTTCTGAATCTGGCATGATCAGAGGATTAGATGGACGGCTGTTACACATTAGATCACCACATGCATCTCTCAATACCTTGATACAAGGATCAGGTGCGGTGATATGTAAACAATGGCTCGTTCAAATGATTGATAAAATACAAAAGTCAGGAGTAGATGCAAAGCTTGTAGCCAGTGTTCATGACGAGTACCAATTTGAGGTTGCCAACGTCGATACAGAAAAGTTTGGTGAGATCACTAACACTGCTATTAAAGAAGTCCAAGATATATATGATCTTAAATGCCCACTGGACTCTGAATTTAAAGTAGGAAAAAATTGGGCAGAGACGCATTAAAGTTCTTGACATTATAAAATAAGTATGTTATAAACATTATATTGAAACAGACATGAAAGGAGATTATATTTATGTCGAACTGTGAAATGAAAGTATTAGGCGCTTTGAAGAAGGGCATGAGAGTAACCCGTAAGACCGCTATCCAACGGGGATGGTGTGAGAATCTTACAGCTACTATTTCTGATCTTCGTAGCAAAGGTTATCCTATTGATACTGTTACAGCTAAACTACCAGAGGGTGGTAGTTACACTCGTTATCGTTTGAATGAAGTAGCAGCAAGCTAAAGGAGCATAACATGGCTGATTATAAATACAATATCATTTCTGGTACTGCCTTTTGGGCATCTGTCGTAGCCCCTAACACCACCTTTGATGCTGATGGTGTGTGGGAAGTTAATGTCTGTAATCTAGATGACGAGGCTAAAACCACTCTAGAGGCAGACGGTATCGCCATCCGCAACAAGGGTGACGAGAAAGGAGATTACGTCCAGATCAAGCGTAAGGTCAGGCGTAATGATGGTGGAGTAAACACTGCACCAAAGGTCGTTGATTCCAATAATTCCCCCATGCATAATACCCTTATTGGAAACGGCTCCCTCGTTAATGTTAAGTATCGGGCTTATGATTGGAAGTTCGGTAACAAGACGGGAGTCGGTGCCGACCTTGTAGCTCTCCAAGTAGTAGACTTGGTTGAGTATCAACAGGCAGGAGGTTCGGATTTTGCTCCTGTCTCTGGTGGATATGCTTCTTCGGAAGAAGATATCCCGTTCCCCTCTAACTAATGGAGATGGGCAGGACTCTTCGGAGTCCTGTCCTAACCATCTATGGAAAATATAACTACTTTAGTAGAGGATATTTATGATCTTTTTTCTGAGAATCATGAGAGTAGAAGATCAAAAGATGATATAGAGAAAGCAGCTAAAAAAGCTGGCAGAAATATAGCAAATCTTTTGATTAAATCTCTTGAAGAACGAAAAGAAAAAAGACCTGCTACATTACGATTATCAAATGTAGGCAAACCAAAGAGACAACTTTGGTATCAGCTTACTAAAGCGGAAGGAGAAAGCGCACTTAAACCTCATGACTATATTAAATTTATATATGGTCATATGATAGAAGAACTTTTGTTATTCCTTTCTTTTGTTTCAGGACATTCTGTAACAGAACAGCAGAAGAGAGTTAAGATAGGCGGTGTAGTAGGACATAAAGATTGTAAGATTGATGGTGTTACAGTAGACGTTAAGAGTGCATCAGCTTATGCATTTAAAAAGTTTAAAGATGGAACACTATCTAGTAACGATCCGTTTGGTTACATTAGTCAACTCTCTGCTTATGCAAAAGCAAACAATGAAAAGGAAGCAGCATTCTTAGCTATTGATAAACAAAGTGGTGAGCTAACCCTATTACCATTACATCAGATGGAGTTTGATGATGTCGAAACTACGATTACAGACATTAAAAAATCCTTGGAGAATAAAGAACCCCCGCCTAAATGTTACGAGGACGTTCCCTTCAACAAGTCTGGTAATCGCCAGCTTGCCATTGGTTGTCGGTACTGCGATTATAAGCGTATCTGTTGGGCTGATGCTAACAATGGTCAAGGGCTTCGCCAGTTTAATTATGCATCCGGTCCTGTATATCTCACACAGGTTACAACAGTTCCGAATGTGGAAGAAGTTATATGAAAACCCAGAGTGCCAAAGCAAAGGGTAGAAGATTTCAGCAGTGGGTGAGAGACAAGCTGATAAATATACTTTCTATAAATGAAGAAGACATAGAGAGTAGGAGCATGGGAGCTTCTGGCGAGGACTTAATCATGGCACAGATGGCTCGTCAGAAGTTCCCTTTCTCCATTGAGTGTAAGAATCAAGAAAGATTAAATGTATGGGATGCGTACAATCAAGCAGAGACAAACTCAGGTAAGTATGAACCTATACTCTTTATAAAAAAGAATAACAAAAAACCACTGGCAGTTTTAGATGCGGAATATCTTATTAAATTACATAGAAAATAAAGAAAAGTTATACGTCTATGATCCTATAGAAGAAGCTACTGATCCTAATGCAGAGCTTTTTAATGGTGTTATATTGCAAGCTCTTATTGACATTTGCAGTGAAGAGGAGTATAACACTAAGCATCATAAGGGCGCAAAAGAAGAAGCTATGGCATGGTTTTTCTCAACGATAGTATCAGTTGTGGATAACTTTGAAATGGTTTGTGATTTAGCTGGATTAGATTCTGGTACAGTAAGAAATTTTGCAAGAAAAATTACATTATCTAATAACAAAGAAGTGTTAAGACAACAAATGTTGAGGCATTTTCATGACTAAACTTAGAGAAGATTTTAATAGCTACATTAAAAGGAGGCAGAAAGAAGTGGACGAACAGGAGGCTACATCAAAACAAGTTGGTGGTGATCATTACAAAGATTGTAAAATACAGCCTGTTGAGTATATACATAGCAATGAGCTAGACTTTTTTGAAGGTAACATTGTTAAGTATATTACTCGTCATAGAAAGAAAGGTTCTGGATCGCAGGATATTAGAAAGGTTATCCACTACGCAGAACTTATATTGGAACTAGAGTACAACGAATTACCATAGGGGAAGTAAATGTTTAAATCTAATAAAAATCCACAGTTTAGATCAAAGTTTTCTGAAGATATCTTTTATACAAAGTACGCACATGCTGGTGCTGAAACCATGCATGAACTTGCGGCTACTTTAGTAGAAGATGTATGTCAAGAGTATATGAGTAAGTCTGAAAAGGATGAGCTTGTCAGTCACATTGCAGACCTACGGTTTTTGCCGGGAGGTCGCTACCTTTATTATGCAGGTAGAGATAAAAAGTTTTTTAATAATTGTTATCTTCTTAATTGTGAAGAAGACACTAGAGAAGATTGGGCTAATCTCTCATGGAAAGCTGAGTCCTGTCTGATGACAGGTGGTGGCATTGGTGCCGACTATTCTGTGTACAGAGCAGAGGGTAAAACTCTAGGAGGTACTGGCGGTATCTCTAGTGGACCTCTTCCTAAAATGCAAATGATTAATGAAATTGGCCGCAGAGTTATGCAGGGTGGTAGTCGTAGGTCTGCTATCTATGCTAGTCTTAACTGGAAACATGAAGATGTTTATAAGTTTCTTTCCGCAAAGAATTGGAAAGATATGCCTGTTGGTACAACGGGACAGTCCCTGTTTGATATTAAACAAGATGACTTTAATTTTCCTGCACCTTTAGATATGACAAACATAAGTGTAAACTATGACACTGAATGGCTGTTAAATTATTGGAATACAGGAGAACTTGGGGATGTCTTTATTACTAATGTACGGCAAGCTTTATCAACTGCAGAACCGGGATTTAGTTTCAACTTCTTTGATAAAGAAAAAGAGACACTGCGAAATGCATGCACAGAGGTTACATCAGAAGATGATTCCGATGTCTGTAACTTGGGTAGTCTTAACTTTGCTAGGATTGATGGCGTTGAGCAGCTACGCTCTGTGGTTGAGTTAGCTACTAAATTTTTAATATGTGGTACTCTACGAGCACAACTTCCCTACGAAAAGGTTTATAAAACAAGAGAAAAGAACCGCCGTCTTGGTTTAGGTTTGATGGGACTGCATGAGTGGTTGATACAACGAGGCAGTAAATACGAGACAACAGAAGAGATGCATCGTTGGTTGAAGATTTACAAATCAGAATCTGATAAAGTTTCTGATGAGTTCTCTGATTTATTAGGCGTCTCTCGTCCAGTAGCAAAGAGAGCAGTAGCACCTACAGGAACTATCGGTATTATTGCTGGTACTTCTACAGGCGTAGAGCCTATCTTTGCTGTAGCTTACAAACGTAGGTATCTCAAGAACCGTAGGTGGCACTACCAATATGTGGTTGACAGTGCCGCTCAAGAGATGATTGAGTTGTATGATGCTAATCCTGACTCGATTGAATCAGCTATGGACTTGGCTACAGACTATGAACGTAGACTTTCATTCCAAGCAAACATTCAAGAGTATGTAGATATGTCAATCTCCAGTACAATTAATCTACCTTCTTGGGGATCAAAAGAAAATAATGAAGACCTTGTTATTCCTTTTGCAAATACTCTTGCTAAGTACGCACATAGGCTGAGAGGGTTCACTTGCTTCCCTGATGGTAGTCGAGGAGGTCAACCTTTAACTGTTGTACCTTACAAAGAAGCTGTAGATAAACTTGGTGAAGAGTTTGAAGAGAACATTCAAACACATGATATCTGTGAGATAGCTGGCACAGGAGGAGTGTGCGGAGTTTAACTCTCGTAGCTCAACTGGATAGAGCAACAGACTTCTAATCTGTAGGTTGCAGGTTCGAGTCCTGCCGAGAGTGCCAAAAAAAAGCTTGACAAAAATAAAAAAATATGTTATATACTAAGCGGGAATGCCATAATGGGTTCCCGCAACATCTTGCTAAAAGGAGATAACAATGCTTTCAGATTATATGTATAGACATGCGATTGGTTTAATGGATTTATTTAATGACTTACAGACCATGCAAGGAAATTCAGATAAAGGAAATTTTCCTCCCCATAGAGTAACAGATATTGAAGATAAGACTTATTACTTAGAGTTTGCTGTAGCAGGTTACGCTAAAGAAGATTTAGAAGTTATACTAGAAGACTCAGAAACTCTTGTGGTTCAATCATCAGGTTCTCGCACCCAAAAAACAGGCGATAATACAAATGGCGAGTTGTCTACTAGCTATGACGGTATTGCTTCAAGAGGATTTAAAAAACAATTTAAATTAAATCCTTATTTAAAAGTAAAAAATGTTACGCTAAAAGATGGGTTGCTAACTATTGAGTTAGAAAAAACCTTGCCAGAAGAAAAGAAATCAAAACTTTTAACAATTAACTAGAAAGGAAAGGGGAGAGCAGAAATGTTCTCCCCACTCTGATGGCTAAAGATATAAATAAAAAAGTTTTAGAAACCTACCCAACAAAAAAGAAAACTAGCATAGGTAAATCACCGCTCTCCAGACCAACTAATAAGTCTAAGCGAAGAGCATGGAAAAAATATAGAGGACAAGGAAAGTGACAAAGAGATTTCTTAAACTAGACAAAGAAGTGTTCGATATTTTTTGGCCTGATCTAAGTATATTATTTAATAAGGTAATAGCAGAACAAGGCTCTGGTCGAGATAGTCTTGAACTTCTCTATACTAAACTTAAAAATGATTTATTAGAAGTTTGGATTTATAAAAGTGAAAATGGTATACAAGCAGCTTACTGTACAGCTATTACAGACTATCCAGAAAAGAGAAGTTTATTCTGGGGTTATATGAGTGCTGTAGATAACAACATGGCTGAGTGGAAAGAGCCGATGATTGCTGCGCTGAAACATTACGCCCTACATACTAATTGTGATTGTGTAGAATTTTTCTCAACAAGAACTGGATGGAATAAAATCTTTGAAGATGCTGGCGCTATTGTAGAAAATATAGGTACAATTTATGAGGTGACTTTAGATGACAAATAATATACCCACAATATATATTGGATATGATAGTAGAGAAGGAGTGGCATGTAAAGTTTTGCAAGAATCAATCTTAGATCATACAAGTGCGCCTGTAAATATTGTACTACTAAAACAAGGAAGGCTGAGAGATATTAATTTTTACAGACGAAGCTACTATGTATCGGGTGACGGTATTAAGTTAGATGACACAGACAGGAAACCATTCTCTACAGAATTTAGTTTCACTAGATTTCTTGTACCATTTCTAAATATGCATAGAGGTACTGCTCTTTTTATGGACTGTGATATGCTAGTCAGATCAGATATTATGGAAGTTTTTGATATTCCTAAACAGTCAGAGAGGAAAGCTCTCTGGTGTGTTAAACATGATTACAATCCTAAGTCTGCTATCAAGATGGATGGACAGGTACAGCAGCAGTATAGTAGAAAGAACTGGTCTTCTTTTATGTTGTGGTCCTGTAGTCACCCCGGCCATAAAAATCTTACTATAGATGATGTCAACTTAAAAACTGGTTGGTACTTACATAACTTTCAATGGTTAGATGACAAAGATATTGGAGAAATTGATCAAGCATGGAACTGGTTAGACGGGCATTCGGATGATACTCTTGAAGCAAAGAATGTACACTTTACTACAGGCGGTCCTTGGTTTAAGGATTGGAAACCTAGCAAACGCTCTGATGCTAAGTATGCATTGGAGTGGGAGACACTTCATGATGCTATCGTATTAGAAGAATCTCTTGGAAAGGAAAAAGAAATTAAATGGAAAAAAACATATGTTTAAAAATGTAACAGTAGTAACTTCCTTTTCAGAGGATGGCTGGGATACCTATGCAAAAGAGATGATATGGTCTATTGCAGAACACTGGGAACCAGAAATTAAAGTTGTAGCTTATTATCATGACTTTGATATTACAACAAAAGATTTACCAGAGTGTAGACACATTGAGTATAGAAACCTTAATGATCTAAGTGAATTGATTGAATTTAGAGAAAGGTTTAAAGAGTATGATGGCACAATGGGTGGTAAGTCCCAGTATACTTTTAGATTAGATGCTATTAAGTTTTGTCACAAAGTCTTTGCTATTACAGACTGTGCCTTTGGTCTTTGCGAAACAGTTGAGAAGCCGGGATGGCTTGTATGGTTAGATGCAGACACAGTAGCAGTTAGACCTCTTAGTAGATATAATCTTTTACAAAGCCTACCAAAAGGTAGTGATCTCGTACACTTAGGCAGAAAGAACTTTACCTACAGTGAGACTTCTTTTATTGGGCTTAATCTAGAAAGCCAACCACCTATAGATTTTCTAGGTGATTTTCTTGGAGCATATCTTTCAGGCGAACTACTGCACTACAGAGAGTGGCATGATGGCTTTATATTTGAACGACTACTCACAATCTACAAAGCTCATGGTCTAAAGTTTCATGATTGGACGGGCGATCTAGATATTAAGAGTATGACGGAAGGTAAGCAAGCTTTTGAATTATTTCCCCTTGGTGATTATGTTAAACACAAAAAGGGTAAAAAGAAAGATAAAACATACGAAGTAGCTCCTGATGTAACAGGTCCAGCCAGATACAAACAACTTAATAAAATGGTCGATACCTACAAGCCTAACACAATTGTAGAAACAGGAACTTGGAATGGTGGTAGGGCTATTGAAATGGCTATGTCAGCATTCCTGCATGTTGATGAAGTAACCTATACAGGATACGATTTATTTGAGGATGCTACGGAGGAACTTGACAAAGAGGAGCTTAATAGTAAAGCACACAATAGCATTGAAGCAGTGACTGCTAGACTAGATGAGTTTACTGAAGCTATGAAAAGCCAAGGTAAAACTTTTAACTTTACTCTTATCAAAGGTGATACAAAAGAAACTCTTAAAAATACAAAAGCAGACTTTGCTTATATTGATGGAGGACATTCAGAGGATACAGTCAATCATGACTACAAGATGTTAAAGGAGTGTGATGTAATTGTCTTTGATGATTATGTAACTAAAGATGAGAATGGTAATGATCCCGGTGAGGAGTTCTATGGTGTAAATAAGATTATTGAAAAGTTTGAAGGTCGTAAAAAAATACTACCATCAAAAGACAGAATTGTAGAGGGTGGTATTACACACTTAGCTGTTATTATTAATAATGATAATATACCAGACATACCAGAAAACTTTGATGCTATACCTATTGTTATCCAACCAAGAGACTGTATGCCTAAAGAAGATATACAGAACAATGTTAAAGAGAATACTAAGCTTATTAATAAATGGATTGGAAGAGCATCACCCAATGACGAGGTAGCTGTTCTAATATCAGGTGGGGATAGCACTGATTGGGATAAGGTAAGGTCTATTATTGATATGGAGGGACCGCTACGCACTAAGGTAGTGTGTGTTAAACATTCTTATCCTACTCTACTTAAACAAAAGATTCAGCCTTGGGCTTGTGTCATCCTTGATCCAAGACCCATTGAAGGACTAAGTACACATGGAGTAGTTCGTAAAGATTTGTTTAAAGACATTGATCCACAAACTATTTTTATGCCAGCATCTATGACTGATCCTTCTATCGTTAAATTAATTAAAGAAAAGACAAATAATATTATTGGATGGCATGCCTTCACACAATCACTACAGGAGAATCAAAAAGATCAGCTAGTTAATAATGCTGTTAAAGTTAATGAAGAGCTAGGTATACAAGAAGGTGCTACTATGATTACAGGTGGAACCTGTGCAGCTATGAGGTCGATAGGTATCATGCACACTCTTGGCTTTAGAAAGTTTCATTTATTTGGATATGACTGCTCTATGCCAGAGCCACCAGATGAAGATAAAGATCAAAAGATGGAAGATGGAAAACCAAAGTATCTAAAAGTTGGTGTTAAGGATCAAGAGTTCTGGACAACAGGAGAGCTTATTGCAATGGCACAGGACTGTGAAAAACTATTTTCAAAAGAAGATGTTGATATGAAGATTAATTTTCATGGAGAAAATACTTTGGTAGCTGCATGCTGGGAGCTATCACCAGTACATCAATTAAAACACTATCACCAAATACTAGACTTATAGGAGGATACAATGCTAGGAATTGCAGAATCAGTTATCGGCGTTGCGGGTAAAGTCTTAGATAAATTTGTAGAAGATAAAGATTTAAAAACTAAACTTAACGCAGAGCTTCAATCACAATTAATTAATCTAGATGCTCTTCAAGCACAAACAAATCTAGAACAAGCCAAACATGATTCTATTTTCGTTGCAGGAGCTAGACCTGCTATCATGTGGATATGTGCCTTTGCTTTAGCATGGCAGTATATTATAGCACCAATGGCATCATGGGCTTTGGCTATATGGTATCCTGTAGTTACACTACCACAGCTAGGTACTGAAGAGCTTACGGGGCTTGTTATGGCATTACTCGGATTGGGGGCAGCCCGTTCATACGAGAAGGCTAAAGGTGTAGCTAGAAATAGAATGTAATTCATGTTAAACGAAAAACAAGAAAAATTTGCACAAGCATATGTGCTTAATCACAATGCTACAGATGCAGCAAAAACAGCAGGGTACTCTGATAGGTCAGCATATAACCAAGGCTATAGACTGCTGCAAGAGGAAGCTGTTAAGGAAAGAATTGAGGAACTATCAAGAGAACTGAAGACAACAGTAGATGTTGTATCAGAGATTGAAAAGCAATATGAGTTTGCTAAAGGACAAGGCCATATTAACAGTGCTATCAAAGCTCTTGAGTTATTGTCAAGAGTTAGAGGTAACACTGCTGATACTGGCAAGAGTGTTGGTAAAGATGAACTTGTAACAATGATAGTAGGATGCTTACAAGTTTTAGGTAAGGAAGAGGTTGATAAGATTATGGCTAAGTGTACCTTTGACTAAGGTGGTTTAGCCTTGAGAGAAATCATTTTTGAGAAAAAGAACTGCATAGTTTCTATAAGCTCATAAATAATTTTAGTTCTCCTTTTCTACCGGGGGATGTTTTCCGTTGTGCATGTGAGATAATTTAGACACTTCGTTTTTTAATTGTTTTATCTCAGCAGCAACAGTACCTTTTCTTTTATTTTCTATAGCTAAATTATTTGGACTAAGTATGTCAGATAAAACTCCAATTTGTTGACGAAGAACTGAAACATTTTGTTCGGCTGTATCTAACTCTCTATTTAATTCATCTATATGTTTTTTAATTTCTTCTTGACCAGATTTTAGAGTAGCAACCTGTGAACGTACCAAGGCCCATGCTCCTGATAAAGAAGCTATGACAGCACCAAGTTGAAACAACATTCTAACATCTAGTTCCATTACTTATAGCTCCATACCCAAGGTCTACTATTAGATTCTTGATTAGACAAATCGTCAATATGTATAAATCTTGAATCATGATTTCCTCGTTGAGCAACACCAATACCTGTCATACCATGTTTGAAAGCTAATTGTATTATATCATAAGCAAGTTTACCCATACACTGTATGTCTACCGCTCTTCCTTGTGTATGTGAAGAGTTAGGAACGCCACCTATAGCACTGTTATGGGCAGGGTGACGATAGGCAGAGGTTATAATAAGTGGCCTACCAATCTCCTCTCTTAGATTATCTAGCTTATGCATGAAGTTATCATCCATTCCATACTCACCTGTTCCTTTACAAACAAGTTCGTCATGGGTAAAGTATTTCCAATTAGACATTTTATTCCTCTCTAATAGCAGTATTAAATAGACTTGTATATAAATTATTTATTCTTTCTAATGGTAAAGGCGCACCAGTTTGAAAGCGTACCTTACTAAGAGTTTCACTAACATCATCAGGAATAAATGTATTTGAGTTTGCTGCGTTAATAAATGTTGCAACTCCCGGTCCTAAATCTCTAGTATAATTTTGAGTTAAACCTTTTTGAAGTTCATTTATATAATCACCTTCTAATAATGATCTATAAGAATCTAGTGTAGCTTGAAGTTTTCTAAACTTTGAAATCTTTTGAGTTTGTCCTTTAACATACGCATCATAAACATCATCTGGAGATTGAAGTGCATAAGATGCTAGTTTCTCATTTACATATTGCCCTGTATTTTTTAAGTCACTTGTTATAGGTAATATGTTTCTCCGCATACCTTGAGTAAGATCAAGTCTAGCTTTCTTTAATCCAAAAAACTCTTCAAGACCGTCATAACCTGTAACACCTGCAGCACCAGATACTAGCCCACCAGTAGGAGTAGAATATCCATATTTAGAAACTTCAGTTCCAGTTGGATCAGACAAGAATGAATTAATTGAAATACCTTCTTCACCTAATGCTTTAGCTTTAGCTTCTTGAAAAGCTAGTCTATTTCTTAAAAATTTAACAATGCCCGGTTCAAATATTTCTCCGGTCCCTATAGCTATATTTTTAAAAGCATCACCTACCTCAGTAGGAGTTTCAAAATTTTGACCTTGACCTGCAGCATCTAAAAATCCTTGAGTAATCATAGATGTTCCTAAAAATGGGCCAAGCATTTGATCAGATAATTGTAAAGCTAGTTTAAGTCCATCATCTGATGTAAATTGTTGATCATCAGAATATAGTTTATCAACAGCACTGTGTAATGTTCTGCCTCCTATCTTTAAATATTCAAAAGGATCGAGAGGACCAAGATCAACATAATCAACAACAGTATTACCACCAGCTTTCTTAAATGGACTTAAAAATATTTTAGCTGTGTTAGCTGAATAGCTTGGTACAAGATTATTAATAGCATCTTTTTGATCTTCAGATATACCAAAAATAGCTTGGCTATAATCAGATGCCATATCACCACCTAATCCAGCAGCAGTTATACCACCAAGTCTTTTCATTCCTTCGGCAACTAATCTAGGATTATTAGAGGCTAAATCTTGCATAGTATATTTTACTAGATTTTTAGTAACTCGTATCATCTCTGCAGGAAAAGCTAAGAAGTCACCAACAGGCGCACCCCTAAGTTTTTTAAATCCTCTAGGAACAAGATTATAGTTAGGCATTAAATCTCTTGTTCTCTGTGCAGCAAGTCTATCTAATTCATCAGGATCAATATTAGAATAAGCTTTCTTTAAATAGTCTTTTGTTTTTTCAAAATGCATAACTTTAAAAAAATCATCTTCTGCTTGATACAATTTAAATAAGCTCTCACCACCAGTTCTATTTAAAATCTTTTGTCCTAGACCATTAGGTTCTAATTTAAATGCATCACTAGCTACCTGTCTAATAATATTAGCGGTAACACCACTATCTATAATTCCAAGCTCTTGATATTTAGCTACATTATCTGCTAACTCTTTTGAGCTAACATTTCTAAATTTAGAACCTACTGTATTTGTAGCTTCCTTCCATCCTTTAAGACCGGGAAGCATACCGTTGGCAGTCATAAGCACTGTGTTACCCATCATATTTCTAAAATGGGTAGCTGGATTACCTACAGTTTTTGATAACTGTGATATAGATTTAGCTTTTAAAAATCCTCTAATAATACTATTAGGATTAGCACCAAAAAAACCATCTTCACTTAATGTATCTTGAATTATTTTTTGATAATTTTTATCTGCATATAAACCCTCTAATGGATTTTTAAAATCACCTCTAGCAAAACCAGAAACAATTCTATCTATTCGTTCATTTCCTGCATCACCTATAGATCGTAGTCTATCGGTTGGAATATCATCAAAAATAGTCATACCTCCATAAACTCTAGGTTTTCTAGCTAAATCATTTCTATCTAAATGTCTTTTAACTCCGTCAAGATAATCAAATTCTGATTTAAATGCAGAAAGTTTTTCAATAGTATTTTGAAAATTTTTAAATGGATTTTTAGTTTCACCCCAAAGTTTTCTAATTTCAATAGGTATATCTTTTCTAGCTGCAGTAGCTCTACTGGTGCTACCATTAACAGAATTACTATTAAATAATGTATCAAAAACCTCTCTATCTGTTTTGCCTACTTGACCTTCTACTAATTGCCTTAACACCTCACCTATATCTTCTTCTGGAATATTAAACTCTCTTCTTAAATATGAAGCAGCGTCTTGTTTTATATTTTCTGGTATATCTTTAAATTTATATTTAGGATCATCAAAAGCTCTGTATGATCTATTAACATAAGTACCTAGATTTTCATTAATTTTTATTTGTAAATCGCTACCATCTTTTAAAAAGTTATTACTTACAAAAGAAGATAGATTATCAATTTCATTCCTCATAAGATCAACAGTATCTGCTGCAAAAACAGAGTCCTGCCTTAATATATCTTTAGCAGCTTGATCACCTTCTAAAGCTTTATTAACTACATTTTCTAAATAGTCATCATTATATAAACCTTTATCCTTTAATTCTTTTTCTAAAGGTTCATTAAATCCTCTTACTTTTGTAAAAGCTGCAGAAGCAGCACCATCTTTTTTAACAGCAAGCTCAAGCATAGTCTCGTCTGTGCCACCAGTAGCTGTAAAAAATCTATCAAGTCGAGTAACCTCACTTATTTTTGGTGCAACAGATTTAGTTAATGCTTTTAAAACTTTACCACCAGTTACAACAGCACCTCCAAGAATACCCTCGAATGCTAAATTATTAATAAGTTGATCAATAAATTGTTGTTCTTCTGGATCATCAAGATCAATAGTTCTACTTCTAATTTTATCTAAATATTCTTCAGGAAGGTATTTATTATCAACAATAAGATTAGCTATATTATCTTCAGGTCTTTCATAAGCTGAATATGTAAGATTAGCAGTACCGATACCAGCAACATTACGTCCTAGTTTACCAAGACCTAATGCACCTTTAGCTACTTTAACTGCACCAAGATAGGGAACAAGGTATGAGCCTATTTCAGCACCTATATTTCTAATATCACCTGTTAAACCTTCTCCATGATATGGATCAAATGTTTCTTGAAAAGTTCTTTTAACCTCAGTAGGTATATATTCACTGATATCATCAGCAAAATTACCAACAGTATTAGATACAGATTCTGGTAAAATCATATCTCCAAGCTCAACAATACCTTTACCTGCTCTACCTAAAGCAGAAGTAACCATAGCTACAGGAGCAGGACCAAATCCTTCTGATGGATCAACCTCTCCCTTATCATATTTTTTATAATAAACCTCAGACTCGTCATAATATTTATCAACATCTACGCCAAAAGATTCAATGATACTTTCTACCTTTTCAGGATTTACATCATCACCTTCAAGATTAGCTAGTCTATTTTTAATATCATGAAAAGTTTGAGTACGATAGCTTATGCCCATTTATTTAGGCTCCTCTCTATTAACAGGTGTGCGTCCTGCTCCTCTAACTTTTTCTATATTCCTTCTAGCAGCATCGTCAACTGTCTCACTTGCAGTTCTTCTTGAACCTTCACCTCTTCCCCCAGATGTTAAAGATGGGTTTCTACCAAGAGTATCAGCATAATCAAGAGCATTTCTTGCCGCTGCTCTTGGAGTCATACCCTCACCTAAATTACTCAAATATCTTTCTCCAATCATAACCCTACCTCTAGGGTTTAATTCAGTTATTCCTTCAGATACTTTTGCAACAAAGTTTGCTCCCTCGTTAGCGTCTAGTCCTCCAACTACACTTTCAGCTTCAGCCTTTGCTTTTCTTAATCTATTTTGAGACTCAAGTTCACTTCTTCGCATATTAAGTTTAGCTCTAGCTAAATTAATATTTAGACCTTCTTTTAATACGTCTTGTTCAATATCTTTAGCAGCTTTCATTTCTTTTCTAAAGTCACTTTGTATATCCTTTAACTCTGCAATAGAAGGTAGTGCAGCCTGATTTAGTTTTGCAAGGAAGCCACCGGGTCCAGCTTGACCAGCAAATCTAGCAGATGTTGCAGCAAGTTCTGCAAATAATCTCATTTCTCTAGCTTCCTGTGCTTCAGCCATTTCTACATCAGTCTCTCCCTTTTTCTTTTCTAAGAAAGATAGATAATCATCAAATGCTTTGTCTAATGTATCATAAGCACTTGAAAATTCTTTTTTTCCATCTTGAAGATTTTTATTTTCATTTGCATCTAAAATACCTCCATCACCGCCACCTTCTTTGGCAGCAGCAACTGCAGCTTTTTCTTCACCAGCTTTTCTTGCAAGAGCCTCAGTCTCCATCTTTTTCATATCTAGTTTAACTTCTGCTTTTGAATATGATCTACTAGCTGGATCATCTTTTGATTCTTTAGGAAGAAACATATCTTGTACATTGTCATCACTAAATTCTGGTAGTTTTTCACCTCTTCTTCTTTCTTCTATAGTAGGAAGACGGCGAATATCACCAGCAACACCTGCATTTCTTTGAGCTTCTCTTATTCTTTCTAAATCTTCTGCAGTTTGTTGGCGTCTAAATTGTTCCTCTAATAAATCATTATACTCACTTAGATCACCACCATATGTATCATCTACTGTATTTAAAAAAGGAGCAACCATTGCTTTGCCTGTTCTACCCAAACCCTCGGCAAGTTCTCTTGTAGATGGTCCACCTAAGATACCTCCAAAATCTAAAGCTCTGTCTAAAATACTTTTACTTTCTTCTTTTGACTTTGTAGGTTGTAATGCTTCTATAAGTGCGCTAGTTTCTCTTAAACTACCCGGTCCAGCTTCACCAACTCTCACTACAGATGGTAAATCAGAAGCTCGTTGACCAGAAAATCTAGGTTGATTAGCTTTTATCGAAGCCATATTAGCTTGTTGTACACTTGGAGGTCTATTAAATATAGAATTAATTACATCAATAAAAGACCTTCTATCTCCTCCACCCATTGGATTAGCAGCACCTCTTCCAATAGCTCCCCTAGTAGGATAAAAACTACCATCTGGTAGTCTAGGTCGTTGCCTAAGAATATCATTATTTTGATGTCTTTCTAAACTAGCCAAGCCACCTCTAATCTGTCCACCAGATTGACGAGGCACTACCTGACCACCTGCTTTATTCTTAAAGCCACCCAAGGCACCAAAGAGACCAACGCCTGTACCAAGTGTACCAAGAAGTTGTTGACCAAAGCTAGGCTGTGGTTGTTGTTGAGTTGTAACCTGATACGTTGATGGGGTGAATGGGAACCCTCGTACAAGAGATTGGAACTCCTGTAGTTGACGTAACGGAAACTCTCTCTGTTCTATAAAGTCTTTCTCAGCTAAGTTTAGTGCAGCTTGTTCTTGGGCCTGTTGAGCTTCACCAACACTAGAAAGCAATGCAAGTTCTCTTGCAGCTTGTGCAGGAACAGCTTCACCAAGACTTGAAAATAATCCAGCACCTGTTAATTGTCTTTGCTTTTCAGCTTCAAAAGATCGTTGAGCTTGTTCAAAAGCTGTAGCCAAACCTTTACTTTCAATATCATCAAGCTGACGTTGTAAGTTTCTTTGTGCTTCAGCTTCAAGAATAGCTGCTCTTGACCCGCCAAATGCTCCAGCACCTACAGCTTCCGCTCTTAGTTTAGGTTCAATAACACTTTCAAACTGTCTAACAGTTTCTCTTTTAGCTTCATCAATAACTGGCCGATATACATCTTGTGTAAATCTTTCAAAATCTTCACCAGTAAAACCTAATGATCCAAGCCCAGCTTTTTCTTTAGCCTCTTGAAAGAACTGGGGCGATCTACCTAAGTCAGTTGAAGCAAGTCCCTGTCTTCCTAACGCTGCAAGACCAGTAAAAGCTTCTTGCTGTTCGGGGGCAAAGTCAGCAATCCTTGGACCAGTAAACTGATCAAAAGCTCTAAGCTGTTGAACAGTATCACCTGTATCTGGGTCTTCAACATCTTCAAAAAACTGCGCCCTAGATGCTTCCAATACATCTTGGATAAAAGGTTGAGTTAATTCAAAACCTTCATTAGTTAAGTTTTGTGCTGTTACAGCAGTTGGACCACCACCAAACTGTCCTGAACCGCCAAAAATATTTCCTAATACACCCATTCTATTTTCTCCATTAACTCATTAATGATTGAAGAGCTTTACCACCATCCATCTCTGGAGGTTGCATATCTCTACCATATTTTTCTTTTCTAAATTTACTAATAAACTCATCCATCTCATCTGCACCATCGTCAGGATTACCATTTCCAATCATAGCCATAACATCAGCAGGTACAACATATTCTTTAGGAGACACTGCTAGAAGACCACCACCTTTAATTTCCATTATCTGATTATCTTCCATGCCATGTCCATCACCACCAACAATACCTTCAAAGTCTGGTCTACCACCAGCAGCTAAACCAACAAGCCCTCC
>TARA_R100001591_G_scaffold45942_3_pt1 | contig 30421 bp, 34 predicted proteins | sample TARA_R100001591 | Tara Oceans TARA_R100001591 (sample SAMEA2622725) | marine metagenome | biome: marine biome (ENVO:00000447); feature: surface water layer (ENVO:00002042); material: "saline water (ENVO:00002010), including plankton (ENVO:xxxxxxxx)" | depth 5 m
TGCCGCAATTGGTTTAACTGCTCTTATCAAGTTTGGTAGCAAGAAAAAGAGCGATTCGTCATCCGGGAGTGACAGCAAAAACGCTGAAAAAGGCTGTGGATGTGCTAAAACTCCAAAAAAGGTCGTATCGGTAAAGGAATCCGAGTATTCTGTCAATCAAATTAACCCTGTGGAAGTGGAAGGACAAAACGATATTTACAATGCTGAAAGTATCAAACTTCCATCACCATATTCGGGGCCACAAACGGCACATCGCCAAAACAACCGCCCTAACCGAAACCTATGGTGAAGATATGACCGAAAGGATGCGTGATGCTTTCATTGTCCGTGATTTGAACGGTTCAAAAGAAATGATGCCATCACAAAGGGAAAGACCAATGGCTATGGGAGATGGAACATTCATGGCCGACAATGCTTTTAGAGAATCCCTCCCTATGATGAGTTATACGCCCGAAGAATTGGGAATCAATATGGCGGCCTATCCTTCCGCCCCTGCTCAAGAGGAAACGGCTTTTGAGATTGCTATGCAAGACAAAACTCAAACAAGCGAAATGAAGCCTATGAGTCCAATGGAAGAAGCCATCGTGCAATCTTCTAACAATCCATATCTTGCCGTAGTGCAACAAGATGAGGTTGATGGTGGAGTCCAATTTAACTCCGATTGGGTCAAAGATAACTCCTTTGATATTTTGAGAGGGCTTGTCCTTCTTGGTATTGGTGCTTGGATTGGTAAAAATTATCTTTAGATAACAAGAGCCTCCAAGATATACCATGACTCCTTTCACACACGATTGGCGACCCGGAGATAGGATTGCCTCTATTGCGGTGCGGGAGTCCGTTGCTGATACAGGACTTGGCACAATTCAGCGAGTTTTGTTAGATAAGGCGATTGTTTTGTGGGATGATGGCGAACAGTCGGAAGAACGGTTAAAAGATTTAATCATCGCAGGTTATGATGAATCCAAAATTGTCAAAAAGTCCGAATACGGACAACAAGGAACACAAATCACTTTGGATAACAATTGGTGGGGTTCATCAATCAATTTAGAAGAAGATATTTCCTCCGAATTGGCACTTAATGATAGGTTGGTCGTTAATCAAGCCTTAATTTCGGGTATTCCATTGTCTATTGACAATATCAAAGGTTTGCGGTGGGGTAATTTCATCAATGAAGGTTTTGCACAGGGGTCTTGAAGTCATGGATTGGAATGCTATTCAAAAATCGTTGCGTCAATTCGGCGGTATCAATCTTGATAAAAACCGAAGGATTCCTTCAAATTGGTTTATCATCAAAGAAGAAATTTTAACGGGTGAAAAAGGGAATTTTGCTGTCAGAATGGCTGTTTTCCCGGAAACATTTACAGGATTTTCTAAAGGAAAAGGCCAACAATCCGCAGGTGGATTTATGGGTGCGGGAACGAAAAATCTTGGTATTGAAATTGAAGTGGAAGATTTATCCACAGGTGAAATTGGTTCGGACAGGACTTTTAGCGATATTACCTTTGACCGTCAAGATGAGTTTTTCCGAGATGCTTTAACCGTCATTTCCCGAACCATAACTTCGGTTTCCTCCGTAGCCTCTCCCCAACAAAGACAAGGAGATATGTCGCAAGTCGGATTATTAAGAAATCCTTCCGATTGGATAGTCGGAGATAAAGTCAATGTTTCTCGTCATACTCTTGATGGTGGAGGTTTAACTGTTGGATATGTTGTCCGAGTTTATCCTACGACTGTTGATGTTCTATTCCCACCCGATGAGTTTCACAATCAAGGATGGTATAACGAGGAAGAAAAAGAGGATTTGATTTATGCAGGTCACGACTACAATTGGCGAAAAACCGCTAATAAGTGGTTGAGGAAGGAGTATTACGCCGAATATCATTACGGTGAAATTCAAATTGGGGATAAACCGCCTTCGTGGACTGAATTGATTAACTACACTCCCAAAGAATATGAAAGACGCATTGGTGAACCCTCTCCTATTCCTATTTCAGCGAATGTTTGGACTGAATCGGAAGATGTGGCGGAAAATCTTGAAGAAATGTTGCACCCTTACTTGCTCTATCAAGAACCGATTACTTGGCGTGATTTCATTGATAATCAAGCCATTGACGGATTTGAGCCTTACTATGGAATTCTTAAACGCCGTCTTTAGATAACAGAATGAATAATGTTCTGTTATGGATAATGGCGATGCTACGCAAGGTCATGCTATGACTCCCGAAGAATTCGCAAAATTGATGGGGGCATACCCACAACCTGCGGAAAACCCACTCCCTACCTATGGTGGCTATATGGACAACTCCCCCGCTAACTTTTCCTTTGTGGAATTCAATGATTATTTTGGTGCTGAAACCTTTGAAGCAAGGGATGGCGAATTGAAAACATTATATGCCTACATTGAATTCCTTGAGAAAAAATTCGGCAATCATTATGAGGAATTCGTTGAATTGGGACTTGACCCTTACCAAACAAAGGAGGCTGAAACCTTTGAATCCCCGTATGCAGGTGCAGGTAGTTTGTTTGGTATCAAGCAAGATACGGGACTTGAGGGCTTCACTACAAGCGAATTAACCACAAGTAGTGCCATTCACGGTGATTTTGACGAAGCCTCTTTGAATTATTCGGGTCATCAAAACTTTGAAGTTAGGGCGGAAGGGGATTTACAAGGTTATTCGGAGAGTCAATATCCTGATGAGGGCTACATTTACGCAGATACACGAAAAGGAGTCACTTTTGTTGAGGGTGCGTTTGAAGTCGTTGAAGAAAGAGAAAATAGGGAAGATGAAGCCGTTATGGTCAAGTTTGAATTACCCATTCAATCATTCATTAGGAGATTAGGAGATTCTATCACTATTGACCGAGATATTTACGATGCTGAAATGGAAATGATTGATGATTCCATCGCTCGTATCAAAAACCGATTCGGTGATGACATTGGTATGGTGTCCGTTGATGACCACGATGTTGAAGATGCCGTAGTGGAAGTGTCCGATGGTAGCGATGTTATTCAAGAAGTTATCATTAGTGAAGCCGAAACTAAGAAATCATCTATTCTTCCTTTCGTAATTGGTGGTGTGGCGGCGGTCTTTGCTTTCCCGAAAGTCACCGAGTTCTTTAACAAAAAGGAAGAAAAAGCGGCTGATACTCCCGAAATGGAGGAAATTGAATTGATTGAGAATCCAAACACAGGTAATCTTGACCCTGCTCAATACGAAGAAATGGTGGTGGAGTCCACAGGATTCGCCGTTGATGTGATTCCACAAGTCCTTGACGGTAGTTTCATGGGTAGTCGTTTCCAAGCCCTCCCAACCGAAAGATATGTGGAATACAATGAACCCGGAATTGGCGCACATACTGATATTGCACTTAACCGTGATGAGATTTTCCTTGAACCCGAAATGGCTATGGTTCAAGCCTCCGAGAATGTTATCAAGGAATCCCAAGCACCCGGCCAATCTCCTTACAATAGCACCACAGGTGAAGAAAACCCCGACTTTGATATGAGAGTTTTGAAGGAAACACAAGTTATTTCCCTTGACCCTGCGGCTAAACCTTTCATTCCACAATCCATGAGTGGATATACAGGAAATGCTAACACTCCACCTTCCGTTTTGAACAAGATGTTTAACACAGGCGTTCTCGGACAAACCCCTGCCTTTGTTCCCGGAAGTGGCGACATGGGCGCAAATCACTTAGGTTCACGGAATGCTACCCCTAACACTTTAGGTCTTGGCGGTTCAGTCGGCGGCCCTCTTTCCGACCAAGTGAATGCAAATTACACCGATGGAACAACCTCAATGTCCCTTGCACAATGGTCTATTGAGAATACGGTGAGCCAAACTTCGGACACGGAAGCAGTAGTTATTGATAGGTCATCGGGACTAATGAAGCGTGTTCGGAGGGTTTAAGCATGGATTACGAAATGGCGTTTATCCTAACTGATTCCGCCCAACGATATTTTGACAAAGATGACAAAGATGCGGTTGAAGTCGTCAAAACAGCCAACATTTCGGCTGATGAGATGGATGAATACTCTCCCTTTGCTTTATTTTACTGCGTAGGAGAAGTTTGCACACGCAACGGTTTGACAGTCAAAAACATTAGCGGAGATACGCAAGCGATTGATATTGAAGGTTTTATCAAAAGAGGAATTTTGCCCCTCCCTCAAAAAGAAAACTTGGCTCTTGGCGATTCATACACGGCTGATGGTATTTTTGAATTGTCTTCCGATGGCTCATCCCGCACTCAAGGTAGCGTTGTTATCACCGAAATTATCTTGTGCAAAAACAAAGATGATTTGAAACCTATTCTCAATGCTATGCAAAAATTGGGAAGTCAATTTGGTCGTAAGATGGAACAGTTTAACATGGCCGAAGATGTTATGGATGATGACGGCTTGTTAATGAAGGCTGAAAGTGATGCTTTCAATTACGATGACTACGAGATTTATATGGCGGAAGTGGGTGTGGAAAATTATCCTGTTCACCGAATGTATCGTTCTAATGTCTAATTCGTTGTCTTTAGATAACGGAAAGGATAATTCTAATCTATGTCGGATTTCCAATCGTTAATGAGTGAAGGCGAGTCCACCGATTATGGCGCAGGTGAAGAAGTCCCTATGGAAGAAGTCGCTACCGTGCAAGAAAACCTAAGTGAAGTCATGGGCGATAATACTTTGAATGCTCAAAGTGCTAATTTGGCTTCCGAAACCGTAGGTGAACCTGTCCCTCCAAATCCACCTATTGAACCTGTCGGACAAGATGGCCCTTCCCTTACTCCGACAAACGAACACATGGACAATTCTCCCGACCCTCTTGAATCGTTTATGGAAGCCCATGCCGAAGATTTCCGAGATGTTTCCGCTATGAAACTTGCCGATTACGAAGAATGGTTGTTCCAATCGGAGGAAGAAGCGGGAGAAGTCGCTATTGCTCGTATCGTTTCTAATTTCAAAGCATCGGGCTATGATGTAAAACCAACCTATGCCGCCGTTGCAGGTGCTACATGGAGTCGTATGAATTATGCAGGTGAGGAACACATTGACGCTTTGAAGAAAGTGGAAAGAGCCTCCGTTGCTGATTTACACCCCCTCGTCATTGAGATTGAATCCGAAGGCATCACTTCGTTAATTGAAAAAGTGAAACAAGCGGAAAGTCAATCCGACACTTTCCGAAGTGAATTGATTGCTGAAATCAAAGCCGACATCCGTGCAGAAGAAACAAAATCCGCCGAAAATGAGATGGAATCGGAAAATTTGCTTGATTCTGTCAAAAATTATGCTATCCCTGCGGCTTTCATCGCATCCATTGGAGTCGGATTAGGAATCTTGACCAAGTGGAAGTGATACCATTCCCGTTAGGAAAGTAAGCGTGGATTGCTACCAATGGGGTAATCAAAAGGTCTATTGTGGCGATGGTGCTTACGATAAAGCCTTGAAACAAGGGCAAGCGATATACCAAACAGGATGGCGTGAAGCCGAAAATGTATCAACGATTTCCATTGAGCAATTAGGAGTCGGAGTGGAATTCAAGTTTCCCCAAGATTGGTTTGAACCCCCTTTCACCGAGTTCGTGTTGGTATCAAAGGAGGAATTGTCCGATGATGAGTGGAAAATCGTGTTTGACCCGTTGGTAAAGAAAGGCGTTAGCAACATTGAAGCCACTATTCCAAGCGATACCCGATTTGTTTTACTTCAAGAAATGGATATTGGCTACGAATCCACCGATGATGACGACTATTTACCCGAAAAGTTCCAATCGGAATATCAACCTAATCAAACATTAAGTGATTATTCACCCGAACAATTAACGGAATCCTCCGCTATTGAAGGTTATCAACCGTTGAAGTATTCCGTAGTGGGAAATCGTGCGGAAACCTTTGAAGCCGATTCTAAGGAAGAAGCCCGACTCAAGAAATATGAGAAAACTTATGGTAAAGAAGGGGCAAAAGTCCGAAACCGTATTTTCAAAAGGATTCTTGCTAAGGCTCAAGATGGAACGAAAGCGGGTCAATGGTCTGCTCGGAAAGCCCAATCATTAACCGAAGATTACGAGAAAGCGATGGGTAAGAAGGGCAAAAAGCCGTATAAATCTTCTAAAAAGACCAAATCTCAAAAATCGTTGAAGGATTGGGGCGACCAAGATTGGAGAACCAAGAGTGGTAAGAAGTCAAGTAAGACAGGTGAACGATATTTACCTGCAAAGGCTATCAAAGCACTAACTGACGAGGAATACAAGAAAACGAGTGCAAAGAAGCGCAAAGATATGAAGAAAGGAAAGCAGTTTAGCGACCAACCTAAATCAATTGCTAAGAAAACCAAGAAGTATCGTGCGGAATCTTCTAAACCATCTTCCGTTGAAATCTCCCGTTCTTCCAAACCCGAAAAGAAATTGATGGCAATTTTCTATGATGACGAAGGCAAGAAAATGAAAACTACGCACTTTGGACAAAGGGGCGCAAGCGATTATACCAAACATGGCGATAAGGAAAGAATGGAACGATACCTTGAACGACATGGAGGCGGATTTGAAACAAGCACGAAGGAAGATTGGAAAGACCCGACCACCGCAGGTTCACTTTCAAGATGGATTTTGTGGAACAAGCCCGGTCTAAAATCCTCTTTTGACGATTACAAAAGCCGATTTGGGCTAAAAGGTTCAATCAATGTTTCCAAATCCGCCGAATCCGAAGAAAGGGTAGTCGGAAAAAGGATTAAGCAACAGGGAGAACACAAAAAACCCTCGTATGAACTATCTTACAAAGGACAAAATGTTCGGGCTATTTACTATGATACGACCCATCCAAATTTAAGAGGGAAGGGATATTACAGATTTATTGGAATCCCTCAATTGGAAAGTTATGATATTGCAGATAAAACAATCGGTATCGCAAAGGCGAGATTCAAAGGTTGGGTGGACAAATATACAGCACTACCTCCGATAAAACGATTGATTGTCAAAAAGCAAAAAGCGATTGCCAAAGGTGCTGAACAGGAAACTTCGTTCCCATTCTTACAATTTACAAGTGCAGTTTTATTGGTGTCGGTCATACCATTGTTTTTAGATAACAGAAGGGATAAGGTGTAGTTATGAATTTGGACTTAGCCATCTCCAACACCCTCAAGCGTAGTCCGATGGATTCCGCTATGCACGGTGTAGCCTCCAATCTTGGTGATGGACATTATCGTTTGAATGCTTTCTATGAATCCGAAGAAGAAGCAAAAGCCATTCTTGGTGAACCTCTTGCTTCCTATATTCCTAATCCAATTTCCGCTTATGTTCGCCCACCAACAGGCCCACCTGCTACTCCTAACCCTGCTTCTTTCAGCGAAGAATTAGGAAATGGATATTCCGTATCATACGACCAATCTTCCCAAACATGGTCTTTGAACAAGATGAGTGTTAAAAACGGAATTAGTGGATTCTTTTCTCGTTTGACAGGTAATGGTGATACAGAAGCCGTTCCACTTGTTTCTAAGGCAGGTGCAAACTCTATGCACCGCTTCTTGACTACTATTCAAGAAATGGACTTGCCATTAGAACTCAAAACTGCAATAACCGAGATTTGCGTTAATAAAACAGATAATACAGGCATTTCGGAATTCGTAGGTGGACAAGTTATCACATCTTCCATTGACAATCCTCTCCAATCGGACTCTTTCCTATATTCGCAAGGTGAAGCCTTAGAGATTCTTGCTTCGGAATATGTTGCCCCACCCGTTCTAACACAAGTCAAGAGCGAGCAATTCGTTGCCCCTCCTACCCAAACTCCCGCCCAAAACATCAATTTCACAGGAGGAAATACCCGACCTTTTTGAATGAGAGGTTTTAGATAACGGAAGAACTCAAAGGAGAATAACACGAAAGGTGAAAATTCATGGAAATCGTTTCAGCAGTAAAGGATAAAGCAATTGACCCTGTTATTGATATTGTCACAGGCACACCTGATGCTCTAAAAGACACTTTCACTACAAAGGAAGGCGCATTCGCAGTAGGAACAATCGTAGCAGGTTCAGTCGTTGGTGGACTAACTGCCGCAGTATTGACATTTGTTCCTTTCTCCCGCCTACCATTTGGTAGCGAAATCGCACAAGCCGTTGGTCTTGGTGTCGGCGTATCAATGACATCTTATGGTATGAAGACCTCTAACATGGTTTGGACTCTTGGTGGTGCAATTACCACCCTTGCCGCTACCCGAAACATTCTTGGCATTCTTGGAATCGGTGGAAACCTAACTCGCTACATGGCGGCAGAAGGCGACAATGTTGGCTATTTCGGCCACATGAACCTTGATGGCTACCGTTCTATTGACTCCGTTGAGGTTGATAGGTCATCTATGCAACCAACCCAAAACTACGGTGCTGAAACTATTGAGCAACAAATGACCGCAGGGACTCCGCAAGTGGAGATTGCCGAAGAAATGGTCGGAAACAACCTTGACTCGGTTCGTCAAGAGGCGGCTATGGGTCACGGTGTCACCCAATGGTTCGGTGCTGAACACATGAACTCCGCTACTTCTTTTAACAAGCGCATGGATATGAAGAAATTCGCCGCTTCAACCGATGTAGGCGGAAACCGCACACGCACAGGCGATGATTCAATGGCAAATGTCGTTGGTGGAACATCAATGGCTGATTCCGCACCCGCTATGACCGCATTTGATGTGTCTATGGAAGCAGGTGTCCTACCACAAACAAAGGAACTTGGCGGTGGAGTCCAAGATGTCTTTGATACTTACATTCTCCCATCTTACGAGATGCCCTCCGCAGGTGCAAGTGGACATGGTGTGACCCAATGGTATGCTGAAAGCAACCAAACAGGCTTCATCGGAAACTTCGTTGCAGGTGCAGAAGGTCATGGGAGTGTCTTAGGACAATAAATAGGAAGTGAATAAGATGCAAATGATTAAAGATGTATGCAAACAAACAGAAACTCCAACAGGACAAATTGTAGTCGGTGCTTCGGTGCTACTACTTGGTCTTGGTCAATTTGGTATGGCTTCGGGAATCACCGATATGTCCGTGCCTGTTATTGGTTCAGTCGGAAAACTCGCAGGTGTTATTGGCGTTGTAGTCGGAACTTGCGTTTTGATTAACCGCTTTATGTGAGAAAAAAAACAAAAACAAGGAAAGTGAAAATATGTTGAACAAACTATGTAATGGAATTGAAACAAAGAACGGAAAACTACTATGTGCTGTCTTGACCACCGTTGGTGGACTTCACATGGCATTGACTGAATCACAACCTGTGCTTGGAATGATTGACCTACCTTCATTCGGTTGGTTCAGCGTTCAACACATTCTCGGTTCAGCACTTGTCGTATGTGGCGGTTGCTGTTTGATAAACTGCATGAAGTAAGGTGATTAAGAATGGATATTAAGGGAATGTTGCTAAACAAAACTACTGTCGGCGCATCGCTTGTGCTTGTTGGTGCAGGTGTCGCTCTTGGTGCAAACCTTCGTATCTTGAATCGTGTCCTCTTTTCCCTACCTATGATTGGTGATGTCACCATCACACGCATTATGGGATTAGTAGTCGGTCTTCTTGGTGTTGCTGTCCTAACAGGCTTTGACCCACTTTCCCTTGAAGACGAAGTTTGATTTTCCCCGATGTCTTCGGACATCTTTACGAAAACCTCCTTTTAATCTAAGAGCGTAGCATTTCTTCCTATATTTTCAAAAATACGGGTGGATAATGCGACTCTTTAGATAGTCAAAAAAACAACGGAGAATTAACTCCAAAAGGAAGTGAATTATTATGAGTATGAGAAGCCAAGTATATGAATGGTCAAACCTTGCCCCCGAAAACCAAACTTCAAGCCTACGCCGAACCACAGATGCCGTGCCTGTTGATGTCCCCGTAAATCGTGAATACGATATTTTCATCGGCGGAATCGGAAACAACATTACCAAACCTGCTGAAACCACAGCAACCCAATTCATCGTAATTGAGGACATCGCTTGTTCAGCATATCTTGGTGGCGCACTTCAAGTCCGTATCAACACCACAGATTACTTCCAAAACCCTGATGTCACAGACCAAGCGGGTGTTCCGGGACTTGCTTCCCCATACCCAAGAGGTTCTTCCGACACAGCAGGTGCAGATTTGCTGACTGACTATGTTCAATTGTTGAAGTCCTTTGACCTTTACCCCGATGTTTATGTCCTTCCGGGTCAAGTTTTCCAAATCCTTTACTCGCTACAAAGCACAAACACAAGTGGAACAAACACCACAGTCGTTGCCGCTTTCGTCAAATACACCCTTTACGATGGCCCCGATGCCCTTATCGCAAACAAACTCTTGGAACTTGGTGTGACCATCAACCCAAACAATGTTGATTGGTATAAGCGCACTTTGATTGAACAACAACAACGAAGCCGTGTTGCGGCAGTTGCTTCAAACGGAGGTAGTGCTTGATTCACCTTTCAAGGGATGAATAAACACAGGAGATGATTATTATGAGTATGCGAAGTCAAATTTACGAATGGAACAGCCAAACAGGAACAGCCGCTACATCTTGGACAAACGCCAACACAGGCACAGCAGTTTCCATCTTCATCGGTGGATTCGGAAACAACATTACCAAACCTGCTGAAACTACCGCAACACAATTCGTTGTAATTGAAGATGTTGCAGTTTCCCCAACCGCTTTCGGTGTATCGGGCGGTATCGCAGGTGGATATTATCGTGGTCTTGAAAACGGTGCTGAAAACGGTGTCTTCGGAAACCGTGCTTACATCCAAATCCGTATCAACACAACCGATTACTTCCTTGACCCTGACAATGTTGGAAACGATGGTATTCCGGGTGCGGCAAGTCCTTACCCACGAAGCACATCCTTCCAACCATGTTTCAACCTTTACCCTGATGTCTATGTGCTTCCGGGTCAAGTGTTTGATGCTTTGGTCACTTGCTACCAAAACGGTGCTTTCGCCGCAGGTGGTGGCCCATCACTTGAGTCAAGCCAACTGTATGCCTTTATGAAATACACTCTTTACGATGGCCCCGATGCTCTCATCGCTAACAAACTGTTGGAAATGGGAATCTCCATCAATCCGGGAAATGTTGATTGGTATAAGCGAACACTTATCCAATCTCAATCCGCACCTGCTATGGCTTGAAGCCTAAGTAAGCGCAACGGAATGAGTGCCTTTTAAGGCTTTACAACCCCCGAATAGCCGTAAGGCTGAACGGAAATAGGGCGAAATAGCGGTATCAAAACCTTTATTAGCCCGTTTCCTTTCGGTATCTTCATGGCTTGGGAAGTTTGGTCGGACAAAGGCGGTATTGATTCAACATACGGACACATGGGTTTCTTCTGTAATACATCGGATGTTTCCTTTGGCCCCGTTTTCTTGACAGATACTTACTTTGACAAGGTGCAGTTTTACGATATGTGGTCTAAGGGTGGCTTTGCTGACCCTCGTTTGGATGACAAAAATCTTTGGAGTCAAACCCATCGCATCCTTCATTTGATGGATTACCAAGACAATGTTGATGCTATGCTAACTGTTTATCGTGGCGAACCTAACAAAGACAACATTGTTTTTCAAATTAGAAAGAAAGACAATTGGGATGGCATTGACTTTTCACCATTTCACCCGCCGTTGGAAGCCCTTTCGGAAGATGCTTTTGATACTGTTAATGATTTGATTGAAGATGCTAACAACGACATGAAGATTTCTTTGATTAGAGAATACGATAAGGAAGAAGGCTCAACCACTCTCACAGGCTACCAAGACATTACCGTTGAAATGAAGTGGAAAGTTATAAATGAGTAATTGAAGAATGGTTCGTCATGTTTGATGTAATCATCCCCATTTATCGGATTTCTAAATCGTTCCTTGAGCGTTGCTTAGAGTCGGTGTTTGACCAAACTTTTGAAGATTATACCGTCTATGTTTGTGATGGAACACCTGTCCAACATCAAGATTACGATGCAAAATACTTAGTGGAATCATACGGTTTCGTTTATGTTCGTCAAGACCCTGCACACCCCCTCGTTAGCGGTGCAAGGAATCAAGCCGTATCATTAGGCTCTAATCCATACCTTGCCTTCCTTGACGGCGATGATTGGTGGTATTCTCAATATCTTGAAGAAATCAAACAGGAGATTGAACAATCATCGGAAAAGGTAGCAATATGGTCTTGCCCTCTTGACTGTCATGTTCCCGTTCAATCTAAATTTTCGGGTGAAGTATTCAATGTCAAAGGACTTTACGGTTATTGGCCTCAAGATATGCCTTTTTTGGAAAACTACCCCGATTATGCCTACTATTACTTATTCGGGCATCCCCCTGCACCGACAGGCACTATCATACGGAGGGAGGCGTTTGAGTCCGTTGGTGGCTATGATGAACGATTGGCTATGGGCGAAGATACCGAATTGCTCATGCGTATTTTGGGCGACCCACGAAAAGTCCCTGTGGAAGAACGCCAACATTATCGTGTCCTTGAATTGATTGTTGGATTCCATTATGTCGGTGAGGAAAACACTTGTTCGGGTGGTGTGCAAACAGGTGCAAATGAGATTGCGGCGAGAGAAGGTAAGAACCTAAACGAGATTTTAGACGGTAATATGGACTTATTGTATGAAAAACATCCAAAACCTACCATACATGATATGCCCGAAGGTGTGTTAGATATTCTTCCCGACTTTGCCGAAACCTTCAAAGGTGTCATGCGGGATAAGGTTCTAAATCCACTCAACATTTAGATATGGACTTTCACAATGTTCACTTATGGCCGACCCAATTAAACTACAAACACCGATGGGCGAGATTAGCATACCTTACAACGAAGATGCAATTCTTTCCTTTTATCGGAAGATGGTGAAGGTCAATGACGGCGACCCCGATTTGTTAGAGGAAAACTATGTTGAATTTATGAAATTATCTTCCCCTGCCGAAGCAATTTCGGATTGGGTCTTTTGGGAAGAAAGCCGAACTCCAATTTTCATTTACGATTTTATGGGTTGGGTTGCACAGGATTTTGAAGTAGCCAAAACACTCGGTTTTAGCATGAGTAAAACTAAGAATACAGGCTTACAGTATCACCAATTTACTTATCCACACGGTAAGGAAAATATGCCGATTAGGGCTTCCTTTTTCCTTAAAAGAAAATTGGATGGGGCAAAATATGTGGTGGATTTAACCCCTGTTGATGGGCTTCACATTGAGGTTCAAATTATTCACGAAATGTCCACATCGGTTAAGGACTTTCACGAAGGTTTCAAGGAATACGCTGAAAAACATGGCATTTTGAAAAACAATTCTGTCAATGCAAATCTTGAGTTTATCAACATTGAAAAGGTCGGTTGGGATGATGTGGTTTTGAGCAACGAGCAACGGGAAGCCTTTGAAAAGAATGTTGTTAATTTCATCACCCACATGGATTATTTCGCTGATAAGAAACTACCTACAAGTCGTGGTTGCTTGCTAACAGGCCCGCCCGGAACGGGAAAAACATTAACTTGCTCGGCCATTATGAATCAAATTGAAAGCACGATTATTTACATTACTTCCGATGAGATTCAGCAAAGAGGACAAATTGCCGAATTGTATGAAATTGCCCGTCAAGTCGCCCCGACAATTATGGTCGTGGAGGATATTGACACACTTGGAGGTCTTGACCGAACCAAAGGTGGCGACCACCCCATTCTCGGTGAATTTTTGAATTGTTTAGCAGGTGTTGAATCCAATAGCGGAGTCGTCACTATCGCCACTACAAATTATCCCGAACACCTTGACAAAGCCTTAGTGGACAGACCCGGCAGGTTTGATTTCCGCATTGACTTTGGCTTGCCTGATGACAAACTTCGCAAATGGATTTTGAAGAAATATCTTTCCACTTTTGACCACGATAATGTTGATTTCAAAGCCCTTATCAAAGATACCAAAGGCATGACAGGGGCGCACTTGAAAGAAATGGTCACAATGGCTTACATGGATGCTTTAGAGGCTTCTAATTACAAGAAAAATACGAAGATTTCTCAAGACAATTTGGTAAAATCTATGAAAGCAATTATTGAGAACCGAGCCAAATATCATCATTACAAAAACGAAGATTCCCACGCCTCTATTCTTCATGGATGAAGCGAGGCTTTAGATAACGAGAACGACAAAACAACGGTATGGGTCGTAAGCCACGCCAAGAACCTCTCAAGACATATCTTGAGAATCCTCGCACCACATGGCTATTTTCTTCTCCACAAGATTACACCGAAGTTTTCCCACAAGGCGACAAGGCTACTTCCGAAATGTATCTCAAACCTGCTACCAAAGGCACTCGTCTTGGAAAGGGAACATATCGTATCGTTCTTCACCTACCTAACAAGCATCACAATGACCGTGCCGCCTACATGAAAACTCTTGAAAATGGTCGCTATGGTCGCTACCTTGAAGGCGGCCCACTTCAAGCCTCTCGCATCCGTTTTGATTCGGGTTCATTCCCATCGGCTGAATTAGTTCTCCACACGCAAAAGGGTAAGCGTGTCAATTTCTTTTTGACCCCTGCCAATCACGAAAAAGGCGGAGTCGTGTATGCTCAAACTTCTTTCCCCTCTCCGAAATCAAGGAAACTTGTCCAATGCCCCGTTCAAGTAGGTTATTTCGGGGTTTCTGCAAGCAGACCGGGAGAATTCAAACTCACTTTACAAAAACCACGAATTGAGTGTGGTAAGCAATTGGTGGCCGCAGGTCACGCCCCTGCCGAATTCCTAAAACCCGAAAAGAAAGCAAAGAAGGGAAAGAAGGAAGCAAAAGTGGCACAAGCCGAAAACGAAACCTACTACATGAGCGAAGAAGACCACAAGTGCTTTTACGAGGCACAAGGAATTGATATGAACGAACTCTTAGAAATACAGGATGTTGAAATTATGGACAGCGAAACAGAACAGCAAGCGATTGAACGAGAATACTATAACCCAAGCGAGGCTATGGTTGGAACAGATGAAACCCTTGACGGCTACCGACCAATTGATTCGGCATTGGTGGACTTAACCTCCAATCAACCCAATCAAGCCTACGGTGCTGAACACGGCAAGAAGAAAATGATGTGCGCCGATTGTGGCTCTCACAATGTTAAGAAAGCCCATCATGGTTATCATGGTGCGGAAGGTGAAACTGCCACCTACTCCCCATCTAACGAACCCGATATGGTATCTTCCTCCGACTTTGAAAACCCAACCAACGAAAACTTTTCCGCCGAAGAAGGAGAGGCAATCGCTGATGTTGAAGAATCCGTTGAACCTGCTTCCGAGCCTGTCGCTGTGGCCGAAGGCACTTCCCTTGACGGATATACACCTGTTGATTCCCTTGAAGAAGGCGCACCTATTGGACACGGAGTAAATCAATACTTCGGAAGTGCGGAAGGAACAGAAGAAGCACTAATGGATGAATCCACCACCAACATTACTGTTGAAGAAGGCGTTTCCCTTGAAGGCTTTAGCGGTGTGGATTCCGTAGTCGTTGAAGCCCCTCTCGGTCATGGTGTCACTCAATGGTATGCTGAAAGTGATAGTCCCGAACCTCAATTTGATGATGGAATTACAGGACAAGATGGCCCAAGTGCTGACCCAACCAATTCAAACTTCTCCGCACAAGGTTATGATGATAAGATGGATGAGTCACTTGGTATGCGCCATCGTGGTTCTCACTCACAATCCATGAAAGACCGAAGGGATGAAGCCTCCGCTATGGATAAGGGACATTCAAAGATGGGTCGTAAGTATGACGATGTTATGACAATGGATGCTCAAGGCTATGATGACAAAATGGATGAATCGCTCGGTGTCCGTGATGGAAAAGAATCCACAAAGGAACAATCCATGAAAGACCGCCGTGATGAGGCTTCCGCTATGGATAAGATGCACTCCAAGATGGGTCGCAAATATGATGATGTTATGACAATGGATGCTGAATCAAAGGCTACCTTTGATAAGGACAAGAAGGGTCGTATGTATGCTCGCAACCGTAAGACAGGCGAAATCATTACCCATAATGCTGACGGTATCACAGGCGATAAACCGTTTGTCCCTGCGGTAAAGACAGGTGCAGGTTTTGTTGTTGGAATGGCACTCCCAAGCCTCCTTATCGGAACTGCCGCCTTCTTGAGCATGATGCTCTTTGGAAACGGAAACAACGGCTCGGAGTGAAGTAAATGACTACAATGAAAACCTTCCTTAGCGGTGCGGCAGTAGCAGGGCTATTGCTATACATCTTTGATGAAGAATTACAACCACTTGTTGATTCCTCAAAGGCTTTCATTACAGGTCTTTTCAAGGGCAAAGAAACCAAAGAAGCCGATGGTGCTAACGGCACAGCAGGTGTCAATGAGCGTGGCGAAGTTATCGTAGGAACAAACCGTCTGTATCAAATCCCTATCAATTCGGGAGGCACTTCTATGCCTGTTATTACTCCACTTGCTGAACCTGTATCGGGTTCGGGAAATTATGTGGGACAAACTGCATATCCAATGGCGGCACAAAACAATCTTGAAATGTTAATTGATGGCGCATCTTGGATGAACGCCGCCGCTTACACTAACGCCGCCTTCGGACAAAATTATTCGGGTAGTGCGGTGGGAAATGAATGATTGACAAAAACTTAGGTATTGTCGCTATCGCAACCTTAGTCGCAGGTGCAGGTTTTCTTCTAAAAGGGGAGAAAACTTCAAATAAGGGTGCTGAAAATCAAGTGTTTATGGCGCAAAGCGGGCGAGCAATTGACAAAAGAAAACTTCAATTTATCATTGACGAAGAAAACTATCGTCATCACAGGTATAGCGAGGAATTCACCAATCCAATTCGTGAAGAAACAGTTAAAAAACTAAGCCGAAGGGGTTTAATTCCTAATTTTGTTGCATCTCCCGACTATCCATCATACAAAGAATGGTTGATGAAAAACCTTGAAAAAAACACTCGGACTTGGGAAATCCCACAATTGAATCGGTATAAAAATGGCTATCAAATCCCATTGTATGATAGGAATGCACGGCTACCTTCTCAATACGATTCTAAGGGAAACCAAATCCCATATCCTAAAGCCCAAGAATTTGTCGGAAACATTTACAACCCTAACGCCCGATTTACTTACGAATCATGGAAATACCCTACTCTCAATTGGAAGTTTGTCGCCAAACAAAGAGCGCAATATCCGATTGATATGGCGGCAGGGGTTTATGGAAAAAACTATCAAACCTCTATTCAAAATCAACCTTTAGACCCCGACATGAAGGGGACTCCATTTGCTTACTTGGAATGGGGACTAAGTATGGCTTTGAAACATTGGATGGAATTGAATCCACAAGTGAAATATATTACTTACAAGGATGGTCGCTACGGAAGGAAAAATGTTCGTTATTTGAAAGACCTTCCACCTTCCTTTACAAACGGATGGCCTGTGTATGGTGGAACTCAAATACCATACGCACAAATTGAACACAGGGGCAAAGTATTCCTTCGCCTTCCCGATAAATCCGTTGTGGATAAGCAAGCCAAAGAAGCATTTGATTACTTTGTCATCCTATGGAAAGAATACCTTAATGCTCGCTACATTGAAATGTATTCGCAAGAAATCTTGGCTGACTATCAAAAATCCATTCAAGAGAAGGCTATGTGGGCTAACTTGAAATCAACGGGTAAATTGAAAGAGTATCTTATGGAACAGTTTGACAAAAGACGAGGAAGGCTATTGACCCCACCCCCTGCCTACATTCCTGAAACAAAAACGATTTGGGAAGAATGGAAAGAGGCTCAATTGAAAAAGACCATCGCTGAATTTAACGAAGGCATGGATTCTTTAGAAAGCGGCCAATCGTGGATGTAAGCCGTTTTCATTTTACGGGCTTAACTTGATTTTAGGTCTATACATCGTTTTTGACTTTTTCACTTAACGCCGTGAAAGAAAACTTTATTAACCCGTTTGGTTCGTTGGAAAAAACATGAGCAACCGAGCCATCCGAAACAGCCAATTGAATTTTGACCCTCTCCACAAGGACAAGAATGCCTTCATTGAAAGCCTCAATGCTAACTTGAACGCTGACCACACTATTTGGACATTCCTTCAAGAAGCACGATACCATGATGTTAAAGTCGGAGGAATCCCTGCCGACCAATACCAACAGAATGTTGCTAATCTAACTCAAGGTTATCAGTATGGAAGTCTAACTGATATTCTTCACCACATCGTCAATTTCATGCTAACGGAAACTCTTGAGAAGGAGTTTGCCTCACACCGTTCAACCATTCTTGATAACTTGAAGATTATGCGTAATCAATTGAAGCAACACTCAAACACTCGTTGGGGTCTTGACCCATCACACCCTGACCACAATGCTACCTTTGAGAAGGCTTACGGGGACATTTGGACAACCCTTAACACCATCGGAGAAAATGTTGGTGGAAGGTTTAACCCTCCAAACTCACACTCCCGAAACATTGTTCAGCCCCGATGGTATGCCAATATGTTCAACGGTGAAACTGCCGATAATCACTTTGAAAGCATGGTAAATCACCCCACCACTTATCTTTTCAACATCAACCTCGCTTATTTGATTCCGTATGTTGCTTACGAATCATATTACAACAATACCCAACACTTTGATTTAGATGCCTTTAATACTTTTACTGATGCTGAAATAGGGGCTATGGTATCTTCCATGAAGTCCAAGAATCCTCGCCTTCACCTTGAAATCGCCGCCCTGCACGAATTTGCTCTTGCTAATCCACAGGTAGTTTCTATGGCGCAATCGTGGACTTCTCGCCACCGTTCCGATTGGTGCTTCTTCAAGCAACCTTTTGACCAAGTTTCTAAGAAAAACACCCTTTCATGCGGTCTAATCTCGCATTTGTTCGGAAAGCACACTCCAACCTTTGCAGGTCTAAAGGCGGATTGGGAAGCCAAGATGAAACAAATTATTGACGATGCTAAGAAGGCTGAATCTGCACTTGAAAAAGCAAAGAAGCAAGAGGAAACGAATAATCTCAAGACGCATAATAACATGGTGAAGGCAATTACTGACAAAATCAATGATATGCTTTCCAACGGTGATGCTGACGAAGAAGCCGATGCGCTCACATTGATTTCCACCCTCGCAGGTATTCAATCCCATTCTTTGAACAACCGCTATGGCATTGAGTATTACGATTACTCTTACGGTGAAAAGCGAACCACATGGATTCATTGGAACACCCTTGTTGGCTTTGAATTTGATATGGCAAACATTACCTTGACGGATGCTCAACAAAAAATCATCACTACCCGATACAATCAACGCCGAAAGGAAATGATTGACGGTCATTCCCACCGATGCGCTCAATTGGCTCGCCAAATTTCTAACGAAACGACACGCCATGACGAAAACATGAAGTCCATGCAAGAGGCTTTTATTGCCTTCACCAATGCAGTTTGAAGTGTCGGTGTCTTTAGATAACGGGAACGCCCAAATAACACCATGAGTGCTGTTCTTGACTTCCGTGATTTGCGGGACAAGGTTCTCGCAGGGGAAATGGATGATGAGGAAGAACCTGTGGAAACTCCGTTAGCGATGGAAGCCAAGCAAAAAGGCACACTCGCCGCTATTTGTATTTCCGTTGCCTCTTTCGCCATTTATGGCTATGACCGATTTGCTAACAAAGATGCACCTATGTTTGAAGGTTCACTCTCCACCATCGTTCTTGCCGTTGGAGGCTTCCTACCGCTTGGCTACGCTCTCGGTGGACTCAATCGTGGTATGACCGCCCAAACTGAAAAGGAACGCTATGAACGCCTCCTTGACGAATCTCAAACGGTTATAGAGGAACAACAAGAGGAAATTGAATCAATGGAAGCGGAAGCCGAAGAAGAAAAAGAAGCGGAGGCTCAACAAGAAAGTTATCACTTTGATTACCTTTCCGCCGAAGATTCCGCATATCATGTTCCTTCCATCGGTTCAATCCCTGCATTCGGTCAAGAAGGGGTTCTTTACCGACCCAAAGATACAGGAATGTTGTGGTAATTTTCTTCATAAACCATGAACAATTGTTCATGGAGAGTATTAGATAGTGGCACGGCTAATGGTAATCTATGACTAAGACGACTTTCTTAGGTTATGTTCCCTCGTTGAAATCCAAACACGAAGCCACTATTGTTAATGGTCGTGCGATGAAATCCAAAGGTGGCTCAATTCGCTATCTCCTTGAAGGTGAATACGATGGCCGAAAAACCCTCCCTAAGACCGTTTCTAAGGAAGATTTCGTGAAGGTCTATGGTTTTGATGCTAAAGAAGCGGAAGCGGTCATCATTACGGGAACGAAAGACGGTTTTAGAGAAAACAAATTATTCCGAGTAGGAAAAACAAAATCGGATGGATTTACCCCGAAATTGATAGAACCCATTGATAAAGAAGCCGTTGAGAAGATTGAAAAAATGGCTGATAATCACCAAGCGGAAGCGGTCATCATTTCGGGAACGAAAAATGGCGATGTGAAAATGCGAGCGCACAAAATCGGACAAGAGGAAAAAGACGGCTTTGTTCCCGTAGGAATCATGCCAATTGAGAAGCCCCAAGATGATATTTCCGAAGATGCTAAAGAGTTTTATGAAAATCATGCTGATACCGTAGGCAATCCCTCCCCTGCTGATGTTGAACCCCCTGCACCTTCGGAGAAACCCTTCCCGCAAGAACCGTCAAATGAAAACTTTTCAGCCGAAGAAGGCGGATTTTACCAATTAGAAGTCAAATACAATATGGAAGATGGTTGGGAACATTACGGAGATTATGACGATGAGCAAGATGCCATAAATGCTTACTACGACATTTATTTGGAACACCCCGAAGTGAAATTACTTGAGGTTGATGCCGAAGGCGATGGTGATGTAATTTACACTCAAAGAAACTATGATTTGGATGTCAAAGAAGCACTTGGATTGTTTGGTAAGAAAGACGAAAAAGAGGAAGAAAAGGAAGAACCTAAAACTCAAGAATTCACAGTCGTTTTACAAGAAGGCGACAAATTGGAATTGACCGATATTGAAGAAGAAAACGAAGAAGAACAAGAGGCCCCTGATGACGAAAACACGGAAAAAGAGGCTGAAACTCTTGAAATTACTGATATTGATTGGGAAACAGATGACGAAGATGTGGATTTGCCCGCTTCGGTTCTCGTTCCATCCTCCGTTGTGGAAGATGAAATTGCTGACTATCTTTCCGATGAATACGGATTCTTGGTAAGAGGCTATGTTTTGAATGCGGAAACCTACGAAGCCGTGCAAGCAAAGGTCACTCGCCCTGTCAAGGAAGACGAAAGCAAAGATGAGGAAGAATCCGATGAGGGATTATCCACAGGTGCTAAAGTCGCTCTTGGTGTTGGTGCTTTGGCGGCAGGTGTCGCCCTCTTTGGTGCGGAGGAAGATGATTATGACCCTTACGAAAGTGAAACTGATTATTCCCGTATTTATGAGGCAAGCGGTAGTGGCGAAATAGAGCATGATATGATTGCGAGGGAAGAAAAAGTCATGTATGAATTCCGCTACGATAACCCTATCACCACTTATGATTGGACAACAGCAAAGGAAACAGTTTCCGATGAGGAAGAAGATTATATTCACGATGCTATTTACGATGAAATTGGAAGCGAGCCATACGAAGGCGAGGATAACTTTGAAATTGATGTTGAGGGTGTCGGTTCGGTTGATGTTGATACTTCCACCGATTATGGCGACAAAAGACACTACGGTTTGGCGGCGGAACACGAATCCGAATCCGATGGTTATACTTACGCTTACACCAAAGGACACAAAGACGGCATGGATAACGAAGTCGTTTATCGCCCAAGTATTGATACGGATAGGGAAAAGACCGTTTTCAAGAAGATTTTGAAGCAAAAGGCTGAATCTTTTGACAATGATTTTTCCCATGTCAAAACTTACGATGATTACCGCAAAGAATTTAACCGTATCAAGAAAGAGTTTGGAGATGACGGAGAGTTTATGCGATTCAAAATTGACCAATTACATGACTACTGTTCACGAAATGTAAAAGATATGATGGCTGAATCTTTTGAAGCCACAGGTCAAACACAATACAAAATCCAATTAGATGATTGGCCGTTAATGGTTCATGTTGATGGTTGCCCTCTTGAAGTCGGAAACACAATCGGTAAGACCTACACGGCTGACGAAATAGCCCAAGAATCTTACGAAATTTTGTATGAACATGAGTCATTACCTAAATTTAGAGGAAATACTTTCGGAGAATTGAGAAAGGCAAGTGGTGGATTGATTCTTCCCTGCAATTGCACAATTAACGAAATGAAGGTTGTCAAGGAATTAGACCCTGCTACTTTCAAAAGACATCCTAATGAAACACAGGAACATTGGAGTGATACCGTAGGAAGCCCATCTCCAAGCGGCCCATCATCCACTCCCGAACCTGCCGAAGCCACAGGAAGCGAACCTTCTAACGAAAATATGGAAGCCGAAGGTTCTAACATGAAATTGGCTTTGGGTATGCTTGGTATCGGTGTGGGTGCGGTTGCCCTACTTGGAGGCGACAGAATCAAGAAGATTTTTGACCGCTTCAACCTATGATACCTTAATTAAGGTGTAAAAGGAATTGATATTTATGGTTCTAATGGAAAAGTTTCTTTACAAGCAAGATTCAAAGGGGAAAATCCGTCAATGGCGAGGTTATGTTGATTCCGCCCCTAATAATCGTTTTATCATGGGTGTGGAAACAGGTTTGCTTGATGGAAACAAAACCACCAACCGACCCCGAATCTATTGGCAAGGAAAGCAAGGTCGGGATGCTAAAGGTCAAGCCATGTTTGAGTTAGAATCAAAGGTAAGCAAAAAGCGTGATGAAGGCTATTTTGATACCATCAAAGAAGCACAAGATACTCTCGTTATTCTTCCTATGCTTGCTCTTGATTTCAATAAGCGTAGCCACGATGTTTCCTATCCCGCTATCGGTCAAAGAAAGTTTGATGGTGTGCGTTGCATGGCATCTATTAACCCCGATGGTTCGGTTTCATTGAAATCCCGCAAAGGTAAAGAGTTTCCTCACATGAAACACCTAAGACAACAAATTGCGTCTTTGAAAGGCATTCCCGATGGTGCATTCCTTGATGGTGAATTGTATTCCGATACACTCACTTTCCAAGAGGTTGTCGGTTTAGTCCGAAGGGAAACTTTGAAACCCGGTGATGAGGACAAATTGAAACAGATTTCCTACCGACTTTACGATATGCTTGACCCCGATGACCGCAAAGCAGGTTTCCAAAAGCGGTATGATAAGTTAAGAACAATTCTTGGAACATTCCCGCCTCAAAACCTCATTCCTACTGAAAATTTCCAATTAAATGACAAAAGCGATGTTAAAGCCCATCACGACAAATTTGTAAAAGAAGGCTACGAGGGCATTATGATTCGCAACAAAGACGGCGAATATGGCATTAACAAGCGTTCTAAACATCTCCAAAAATTCAAGGAGTTTTTTGACCAAGAGTTTGAAATTGTCGGCTACGAAGAAGGCAACGGAAATGCGAAAGGAACAGTTATTTGGATTTGTATGACTGAAAATGGCGACCTTTTCTCCGCCCAACCGAAAGGCACAGTAGCGGAAAGAACCGAATACTTCAAAAACGGTGATGATTACATTGGTGCTACTCTTACGGTTCGCTATTTTGAAATGACCGATGATGGAATCCCCCGATTCCCGAAAGGTATCGCTATCCGAAACTACGAATGATTGTTTTTAGATAGCAAGGAAGACCAATAACCCTTATGTCAAACGGCTACAACATTTCTTGTGAACCCGGCGCATTGGGAATGCAAACTTGTTATGTCAATGTCAATACTCCGACAGGATGCACCACAGGAAGTCCCGGATGCACCACTACAAAACAAGAAATTATCGGTTATACTTCGGCAGGGCAACCAATTTCTAAGGGCAAATCAACCTCATCATGGATGGCGTTTGTTCCTCAATTAACTGCTCTTAACCAAGATGGTCAAGCCTACCAACCTTACGGCCCCGCAGGTATTCCTTATTCTTTACAAGGTGGCTCTTTAGTCAAGTGGAATCCAACCGATATGCAAGCCTTAGCGTATCTTGACTCCGCACCCGGCGCACAAGCGAGGGATGCTTACCAAGAACGAGTTTGTAATCCGCTTTGGTCTAATGTCTTCGGTTGCCGAGAAGGTGATGAAGCCCAAACCGACCAAGAAATTCAAGGACAGACAGCCGTAACAGCACAACCAAAAGCCAAAATTAAGTCATCAAACTTGATAAAAGCGAGTTTTGGTGTTGTCGCTCTTGGTGGATTATACTTTGGCTACAAGAAGATTAAGGGGTGATACTATACCTAACCAAGACGAAGCCGAAAAGATTGAAAAGATGGCTAACGCCCCTGCGGAAACAGCCAACGAACAAGCCCGTCAAGCATGGCGTTCATGGGTTATCCCTGCCGTTGGTTCAATGGCTTTCTTTTCTTCTATGTTAATCAACGGATTCAAAAATTACCGCACTTACGGTTTCCCCACTCATGTTTTTACCCGTAGTGATTGGATTTTGTTAGCCTTACCTGTGGTTGTTGTCGGTGTCGCTCTTTCCGATATTGTTTTGAAAAATGGTGATGCGGTATGAAAAAAGAATTCTTAATCATTTCGGGAGTCACCTTCGCCGTTTTCTTTACCGAAGCCTTAATTCACTATAACTACGGTATTTTGGAATCAAAGAATATGCCTTTCAAATGGGAAAACTTTACCTTTCCAACGGGTAAATCTTTAGTCAAGATGGCAACAATCGTTCTTGTGGCTTCCACTCTAAGTGGCTACATCATTGACAAGGTTGAGCAACAGGTATAGATAGCAAATCACCCTATAAGCATTTATGCAAGACGAGGATGACATTATTTCCGATGTTATCCACCGTAAAACTGCTTTCATGGAAGATAGAAAACGCTCACTTGGCCCCGAATACTACTCTAATAAGCCTTTTTGGGATAGAATGTGGGAACAAGAATGGGAACAGTTTAATTTGCATTCTCAAAATCAAACTGAAATTATAGAAGACATAGAAACCGTGCCTATGGTTTTTCCTCAAATGGAATACAAAGACCAAATGTTGAATCTTTACTCTTACTCCGACTTTACCATGCTTCACAATCAAGGCATTTTCCGTTCCCAAATGTTTTTCATTGACCGCACAGGCAATTGGACAAAGAAAGTGATTAAGGAAATGCAAACTTACGGTTATGAATACCTTCAAACAATCTCTAAACACCTACTTTTTAGGAGTGATGACCAATGACGAAAACTGAATTATCCTCCATTGTGGAACAAGAATACTTGACAGGAAGACAATTGCTCAAAACTTGTTTGCTTGTTATTTTTTGTATTCAAATTATTCCTTTTATCATTGAACCTACTCCTTACATGGAATGGTTGCTTCTTGGCTTTACCGCCGCCGTTTCCACTTGTGCCGTAGTCGGTGCGGTTCTTGTGCAATACAATGCTGACAAATTATCAGGACTTTACAAAAGCGTTTTCAATGCAGATTTTTACGAAACTATCGGTTTATTCACTCAAATGCGCCAAATAGTAATAACAGCCGCCGAAGAAAACGAAAGAAATGTGGAAGAAGAATTACAAGATTTTATTCCCAAAGCCTACGCTTTCTTTTGTGCATATTTGGATAAAGAAAATGTTGAACCCCCTACAATTGAGGATTTAGGAGTCGCCCCCGCCCCCGAAATTCACGATGAACAGGAGTTATTTGCATGAGAATTTCTCGCTATGCGTTAGCCCTTCTCATTCTTTTTCAAATTGCGTGGACTTGGAGTTTGAGTTTATACATTCGCTTAGGTGCGGTTTCTCCCGTCATTTACCTCCCCCAAATGATACGGGACATTGAAAATCTTGGCGCATGGGCCTTCCTCCTTGATTTCATTGTTTTTCTCGCCCTTTATTATGTCATTAAACCCCATTACCAACGGTTGCGAGGCAACAGGGAAGATGCGTTGAATGAAGAACCTTTAGATAACAAGAACACCAATTGAATACCATACAGGTGATTATGAATGGCAAATCAAGACCCACAACCTGAAATTTATACTACCCGCTATACTTTTGACGCAAGTGCGACTGATGTTGCGGCCAACACAAGTCAAGTAGTTTCAATTTACACGAACCAAGCCAACAACGAAGAAGTCCGAATTTACGGTATCGCTGTTCGTGTTGATGATGAAACCAACGCTACTGCTACTTCTCTAAATGATTTCGCCGTTTCTATTCAAGTCGGTGCAAACAATGTTCCTTCTAACCAATTTGATGTTTCTTGGTTGGCTAACAACATCGCAAACGGCGGTGGAATCCTTATGTTCCCATCTCCTGTCCTTGTTCTATTCCAACAACCACTTTCCGTGACCGTCACCACTCGTTCCGCAATTCCTACTGCGGCAAACCGTGAACGCCGTGTAGTCGTTGATTTAATCGGTGAATTGGCTATCCAAAAAGCCCCTCCCGGCTATCGTGGCGTTTAATCAAATCGTTTAGATAGCAACGGCAACAATCGTTAGTTATGAGCCTTCGCCGTCAATGCTATGAATGGCGAAACATCGGTCAATCTAAGAATTTCTTGATTACCCCTGCTCTCGTTTCCAATAACGAATTTAACCGTGTCGTTCTTAACGCCTATCCCATCTCGGCTACAAATTACAAGTTAGGCACGGCTTCCGAAAAACAATTTTGGTGTGTTGTCCCTATTGAGAATAATGCCGTAGTGGATATTTTCAACGGCGATATTGGAAATAATCTTGACATTCCCGGCCAATTGAAAGCCTATCAATTCATTGTTTTGGATGGGATTGCTGTTTATCCCGAATCTTTTAACGCTCAAATCATTGTGAACACCACTCGTTATTTTCAAGACCCCGATGGTGTGCCGTCAAGACAAGGAGGCATTAGTGGTCATCTTGTTCCATTCCCCAACGGTGCGCCCGCTTCAACTGCTACCACACTTGCTTTAGGGCGTTTAAGTGGGATTAACAATTACGATTACAAAGAGGGACTTCAACCACCTGTTATCATAAAACCCGGCGACAGGTGGAGTGTGGAAGTTAAAAACAATTCGGGCGGTGTATGGCCTTATGCCGAAGGCACTCTTGCTCTCAAAACTGCAACCGACCTCAAGGTAGCCCGTTGCTTTATCAAATATCTTCTCATTGATGGGGCGGATTCCATCGTAGCCCAAAGGCTAATTGATGCAGGTTGGCCTCTTACTGTTGAAAACTTGTGGAGATATAAGCAAGATTTGATTAAAACTCATTTGTATGCAGGTATGGCGGAATTACCCGAAGCCATTGAACAGGCTCGTAGGAAGGTGTAATGATGGCTATTCGTAAATTGCAGTATTCTTGGGAATTATTCGGTGATGATACCGATGGTCGCCCTGCGAGTTCTCAAGGTCATTATCCACCACCCGGAATTGAACATTCCATTTTTACAGGGGCATTTGGGAACATTCAAGGTCAAACGGGATTAGTGGGTGAAGATGAGTTTATCGTGCTTGACAAAGTAAGTAGCACACCCGGAGTTTCCCCTTATGGTGCAGTAGTAATCAACAATGACTTAGTAAAATGGAATCCAAATATGTTTGTCAATGTTGTCATTGACACTACGAATTACTATCAAGACCCGCAAAATGTATGGTCATCGGGAGTATCGGGTTTCGCCTCTCCTTATCCTCGTCAAACTTATGACGAACCTTATTACGAATTGTGGCCTCCTGTGTATGTTTTACCCGACCAAACCCTTGATATTCGCTACACCTTGTTTAACGACATTCAATTGTCGTCGGAAGACAACTCTTGGCTCAATATCCCTTCCTCAACCATGTTAGCCGCCGTTTATGTCACTTACACGCTTTTTAGTGGCACGGATGGGTTGATGGCACGACAGTTAATGAATCTCGGCATCCCTGTCAATGTCGGCACGGTGGAAAATTACCGCCGATTACTACTCAAGAGCAAGGGACTTCAAACTGATACCTTTGAATTTTATCTTGAGGCGATGAAAAGTGAAAGGGAACGCCGAAAGAGGGAACGCAAAAATCAAGGAATAGCCACTCAACAAGATTATGATGGCGATTTGTAAGGATTTTTCATTTAACTTGATTATTTCAGTATTTTCGTTCTATATGATGTCCCGGATGCGTTGATTGTAAGAAGAAAAGAGCGAACACCTTTAGATAACAAGACGGATAATGAAACAGTATGGCTTCTAAAAATTCCGCTAATCCGTATGAGGCTCGTAGGAAGAAAGTTAATCCCTACAACAAGACGCAACAAGCCCTGCAAACGGGATATTCTCAACAAGGAGATAGTGTTGAACCTACGCCACAACCATACCACGATTTGAACCGACCCGGCCATGTGGAGAAAGCCACACCTGTTCGTCAAGGTCTTGACCCGTCAATTTATGACCGTCAAACTCAAGCCCCTGTATCACTTGGAACACAAGAAACCATGCTTTTCACATCGGTTTTCCCATTTCACCTTGTTCCACGCCCTACATCAGCGAATGTAATTCAACGCCAAAAGGTCAATTTTGCGGATATTAACCTAAACAATAACACATTCTTGGATATTTGCGTTTTGAATGTGACAAGAGCCGAAGGCACAACCGCATCTTCCACCGCACAACCAATTGCTGACCTTGCACCACCACAAATTCCTTCAAATAGCCTTGTCAATAACCCCGAAATGATAAATCCTAATTTCAACCAAGATGCTTCCATTCCTAATGCCCCAATTCCCGGAGGCACAGGTTCAACAATTGCGGGAACAGTCGGAACATTTGTCCCTGCTTCCATTGGCGAATTTTACAAGATTTGCAGTTTCGGCCATTCGGAAGTTCCCGGAGTCCCCACCACAGGCGGTATCACTTACCAAATTTGGGTTGATAGCATTTTGTTGATGGAATGGGCTGACTTCCAATGGTCGCCTGTCACGCCAAAGATTGACCAATGGAAATTTGATGTCCCTATCTTTGTTGAGAAGCAAATCGTTCTTCGTGTCATTAACCGCACAGGCGATGCAGGGGCGGCAACAAACATTACCACAGGCGAAATTGAGGCTTGCTTTGCGGGTTGGTCGGAACAGAAGATGGGCTTCTTGGAAACAGATAAGGTTCAAATTCAGAATGTGGCTAACTGATGGTGAGGTAAGATGGGAAACATTTACACAGGTTCTAATTCGGGTAAGGCGGGTTTGAATGTCAAAAAAACCGATAATACGGTTGATGTTTTCGGTGTTAGTCAAATTCAATTAGATAGCAACCTTACCTTAACGGATAATGGCAACGGTTCAGTCACTATTAACTCCACAGGCGGAGGCGGTGGCGGAGGTGGAGTCACTCAATTATCCTTTGGAAGCACAGGTTTAACCCCTGCGGTGGCGACCACAGGTTCAATCACCGTAGCAGGGACACTTGAAGTCGGAAGTGGTGGAACAGGATTAAATTCTCTTGGAAGTGCTGACGAATTTTTGAAAGTAAATAATGGGGCTACGGCTCTTGAATACTCCACAGGATTAACTTATGTGTCCACAGCAGGGAGTCGCCAATTAAAAATTGTTGATACGGGCGTTGATGATATGTTTGTGGTTGAATCCACAGATAACGATGCCACCAATGCACCCGATGTTAAATTATATCGCAATTCGTCTTCACCTGCGGCAGATGATTTAATTGGTGCGATTAAGTTTAATGCTAACGAAGGAAACACAGGTGGAGAATTAACTTACGCAAGAATTGAATCAAGACTTGATAGTGCGGGTGTTGCTACCTATGGTGGCAGTTTAGATTTTTACATTACCAATGATGCCGCCGAAGTTAGAATGCTTACTATTTCGGGCGAAATTGTAGGCGACCCAAACATGAGTTTTGATGTGAACCCCGATGGCGATGTTGATGGCGATTTTAGACACCTTTCATTAGGTGGAACGGTAAATATCTTTTCCGATGCTCAAAACCGAACATTAGACATCGCCCCGATTAAGAATTACGGTTTCGGTGGGACAGCAACCCCTCTTGACGGTGAATTACTCATTGGAAATGGTAGCACTTTCTCTAAAGCCAATTTGACACAAGGTTCGGGTATTACCATTACTGATGGCGCAGGGAGTATTGAAATTGCTACTGATGGCACAAGCCCTACGGGAACGGGTTCGGCAAATCAAGTCACTTATTGGAGTGGTGCAAGCACCATTACGGGCGATTCAAACTTTACATTCAATCCGACTAATGGTGCGCTCTTAATTAAACAACAAACCACAGGAACGGCGGGTCTAACCCTTCAAATTGACGATGATGGGGCTACGGCCTCTCCTGACCTCAAACTATTCCACAATTCCACTTCCCCTGCCGCTAACGATGATTTAG